>Ga0209633_10000937_pt1 | contig 31847 bp, 29 predicted proteins | sample Cruoilmetagenom1_FD_187290 | JGI IMG/M metagenome (GOLD analysis project Ga0209633, IMG submission 187290) | Oil polluted marine microbial communities from Coal Oil Point, Santa Barbara, California, USA - Sample 1 (SPAdes) (version 2) | ecosystem: Environmental > Aquatic > Marine > Oil seeps ... | reverse complement strand
TTCAAGATGATGCATAAATAGTTATTTTAAATACATCTTCAAGATACTAAATATCAGAACTTTAATCAATTTAAGATATGAAGAGTTTTTAACAAATTGGAAGGGTTTTTGCGTAGTCTGACGGTTACCTGTAAAAGCAGTAGCGGTTAATAGTTCAAATAACTTGAAGTTATAAAATTAGCAAAATTCTTTTGAATTTTGTGTTCTTGTTTCTTTTTTTTTGCAAAATTCAAAAGAATTTTGCGGTGCTTGTTAATACAAAACCAACTTAGAAGCAATCAATTAGCCGCTATTGTTTTTACAGAATGTTGGCAGCTAGCTATTTTACATATTATTTTTTACGTATTTATTATATTTTTGAGGTTTAATAAATCTTTTCTGTTTTTATGATGAGTTATATCAATATCAGTCAAATAATCAAGATTTAAAGCAAGTTTTTCATTAACAGAAAAATTAATAATTGATTTCTTTATTTTTTTTGGAATCTGTTTAAGTATCTCATTATCTATTGATTCTTTTATCATTTTTTTTACTCCAACATTAAAATAATCATACAAAATATGATGATATACAATTCTGTTCAAAAAATCCTTTGTTATCTTATTTTCACCTAAACCTTTATAAAGTTCATCTAAACAAAATCGAATAGAAGAAGGAATAAATGATATATAACTACTATTATTATCAAAGTTTTGTTCATTTTCTGAATGACCAAATTGTTTTAACCATTCTGATTGAATATCAAAAATTTCATTTATTAACCAATGGTAGTTGCTTGGGAACTCCATATCACGGTTATTATCAGTTAAAACAATATTATCAACAATTAATTTAACAATGTTGGAAAAAATTGATTGCATATTTGGATACTTATTAGATATTGTTGATATATCAATATTATTTTTAATTGCAGATGAATACATAAGTCCTATGAAACGAATATGATAATAGATAGGCAAATCATAACCTTCGTTATCCCTTATTTTTGGGTAATAATGCTCTTGATTGTAAATGGTTAAATATTCGTTTTGAGATTTTAAATGATGACTGATATGATCGGTCAATATTAGAAATATTCCATTATCTATTGATTGCTTTAAGTTATATACGAGAATTGTTTGTAAAAATGATTTATCATCAAGAATACTATAATAGTTCCAATTTTCTTTAATTTCAGAATAATATGAAGAATTAGGATTATTTAAAAATAATTTGAAAATTGATTGAAATTTTCTTTCTGTATCAAAATGTGACCAAAAACTTAAAATATAGGAAGCTCTATAATCAATAATGTTGTTTAGAAATTGAGGGTGAAAAAGGATAGCTCTATATAAATCCCATTTTTTTATTATTTCAGCCTTGTTTGTATATCTTGTAAATAGTTTAAAAAATTCAGGAAAACTTTTATTGTTTAACAAGTCGGTAAATAATTCAATTATTTTTTTGTTTGTTTTGACGCTTGATTTATAAAAAAGTTCTTTAACAAGCCATAGAAAAGACAAGTAGAATAAAATAAATGCTATATTATTTGGGTTAATTCCCCACGAAACAGTAAAAACCTTTAATGCTGGAATTCTTAGAATAATTATATCAAAAAAAATAAGAAATGGAACAATAATAAGATTTATAAAAATCATTATTACACCTAATATTTCTGCTGTTTTTGATTTTCCAAAAATCTGAATTTTTAAATCATCTTTAGGAAGTAATGCAATTACCGCAGTAAAAATTGTTATTATTGTTAACCAACTATTTATGTCCATAATTTAATATTTTAACAAAAATACAATTCATTATTCAGTTTAAGTCCTTTGAATGGTAATCTAAAATTTTAAAAGGTAAATAGTATTATATGATTTATCAAACTTGCCCTTTAATGATTAAAACCTTATTATTGGTCTATGAAATTTATATCAAAATTGATTTTGATAAAATTGATGGGATGGAAAATTGTAAATAATTTCCCTGATTTAGATAAATATGTAATCATTGCCGCACCGCATACCAGTTGGTTAGACTTCCCTATTGCGATTATGGCAAAATATGTAAAATCTTTAAAAGTTAATTATATCGGTAAAGCGTCATTATTTAATTGGCCTTACGGTTTTATATTTAGATGGCTAGGAGGTGCTCCAATTGATAGAAGTAAAAGCAATAATAAAGTACAAGCCATAGTTGATATTTTTAGTGCCAATGCCTATTTTGTTTTAGGCATGTCTCCGGAAGGAACACGCAAAAAGGTAAAACAATGGAAAACGGGATTCTATTATATTGCAAAAGGTGCTGATATACCTGTAGTGATGGTGACATTAGATTTTAAAAACAAACAGATTAAAATTTCTGAACCCTATAATCTAACTGATAATATGGATAAAGATTTTAATCACTTTTATGGTTATTTTGAAAATGTGGAGGGGAGATATCCTAGATTGAGTTGAATAAAATTAATTAATTTTATAAAAAGGCAATTTCACTACCGTTGCAGGTACTGCATTTTTCCGAATCTGAATATTTATTTTACTACCAATTTCAGTAAAAATTATAGGTACATATCCAAGTCCGATTCCAATTTTTAAAGACGGACTCATAGTACCAGAAGTTACCTCACCAATCCTATGACCATTGCCATCAACAATATCATAACCATGACGAGGAATACCTCTTTCATCTAAGGTAAATGCAATTAATTTACGATCTGTACCTCGCTCTTTTTGTTTTTTTAAAGCTTCTGAATTGGTAAACGTTTTGGTGAATTTGGTAATCCAACCTAAGCCGGCTTCAATTGGAGAAGTGGTATCATCAATATCATTCCCATATAAACAAAATCCCATTTCTAATCTTAAGGTGTCACGAGCAGCCAACCCGATTGGTTTAATACCATAATCAGCACCGGCTTCCATGACTTTATGCCATACGTGTTCAACTTCTGAATTCTTACAGTAAATTTCAAAGCCACCCGAACCGGTATATCCGGTAGCCGAAATAATAACATGTTCTATACCTGCAAAATCAGCTACTTCAAAGGTATAATACTTCATGTTTTCTAAATCGACAGAAGTTAATGACTGCATTGCTTTGGCAGCTTTGGGGCCTTGAATGGCTAGTAATGAAAAATCGTCAGATAGATTCCTCATTTCCGCATCGACATCATTGTGAGAAGAGATCCAATTCCAGTCCTTTTCAATATTGGATGCATTAACCACCAATACATACTTTTCCTCATTCAATCGGTAAATGATCAAATCATCAACAATACCACCATCATTATTTGGTAAGCAACTATATTGTGCTTTGCCATCAAAAAGTTTAGCTGCATCATTAGAACATAATTTTTGAATCAATGCTAATGCATTCGGACCTGTAATTAGGAATTCTCCCATATGGGAAACATCAAAAACACCAACGCCATTTCTAACGGTTTCATGCTCTATATTAATACCTTCGTATTGAACAGGCATATTATATCCTGCAAAAGGAACTATTTTTGCTCCAAGAGCTTCATGTATATGAGTTAAGGCAGTATTTTTCATTTTTATGATTGAATAATTAAAAATAAAAGATTTAAAATTTTCTCAGTGAGTTTCGGTATATCTCAGCAATACTCTGCGAAATAATTATAACAAAAATACACTTTATTTATCCAATAAAAAAGATTTTAATTCTAAGTAAGTGCTAATAAAAGTGGCTTCTTTGGTTTTATGTATAACCGATTGAATTTGAGGAGGAAAATCAATACTTTTTTCTATGACAGGTTCTACCACATCTAAGAATTTTACAGGATGAGCCGTTTCTAAAAATACGCAGTTTGCGTCTTGGTTTTCTTTTTGATATAGTTTACAGCCTAAATAACCTACTGCTCCATGTGGATCAGAAATATACTTAAATTTTTCGTACATATGCAACATGGCTTTGCGTGTTTCATCATCAGTAAAGGAATAGGAGTGAAGGTCATTTTTCAAAATTTCAAAATCGTTACCATAAATTTCTAGAATTCGAATAAAATTACTAGGATCACCCACATCCATTGCATTTGAAATTGTTTGTACGGATGGTTTTGGTTGATAATCACCGGTTTGTAAGAATTTTGGCACAATATCATTGGCATTGGTAGCCGCTATAAATCCGTGAATAGGTAGACCTAATTTTTTGGCCATCATCCCTGCACAAATATTTCCATAATTTCCACTAGGTACTGAAAATACAAGTTTTGAGTCCTTATCCTTTAATTGTTTATAGGCTAAGAAAAAATAAAACATTTGTGGTAACCATCGTGCTACATTAATGGAATTGGCAGATGTCAATTGCATTTGGTCGGTAATTGAGGGGTCTAAAAAAGCTTTTTTAACCATGGTCTGGCAATCATCAAAAGTGCCATCTACTTCCAAAGCTTTAATGTTTTTACCAAGTGTAGTTAATTGTTTTTCTTGAACGTTGCTTACTTTTTTACTAGGATATAAAATAATAACTTCAACATTTTTAACACCTAAGAAACCATTCGCTACGGCTCCACCAGTATCACCTGAAGTTGCTACCAATACGGTTACTTTCTTTTTACTGTCAACATTTAAATAGCCTAAGCAGCGTGCCATAAAGCGAGCACCTACATCCTTAAATGCCATGGTGGGTCCATGAAAAAGCTCTAGTGTTTTGATATTGTTCTCAATATCAACTAATGGAAAATCAAAACTCAATGTTTCAGTAATAATTTGTTTTAATGCAGCTTTAGGAATTTCATTACCAATAAATTGTTTGATCACTTCATATCCTATTTCTTGATCCGTATAATTGTGGATGCTCTTTATAAAGTTATCAATTAAAGGGCTTATGGTCTCAGGAAAATACAAGCCTTTATCTGGTGCCAATCCTTTGATAACGGCATCTTTAAAAGATACGTTTGGTGCTTTTTTATTTAAACTGTAATATTTCATTTAATTTTTTTAGAATAAAGAATAAAGAAAAGAGCGTAGAGACATTAAATTGTTTGCTTATACTTTTTTTTCTTTTAATAACTCCTCTTTTTACAATATTTTCACGCCTTCTGTATTCACTTTTGAAACATATATATTAAAATCTATAGTTGAATTTTGATATACTTCTCTCATCGCTTGTGCTACCTTTTTGGCATCATTTTCTCCTTTACACAATGCAAAAATAGAAGGTCCTGAACCTGAAATACCAATGCCTAAGGCTCCGGCTTTTAAACCTTCTTGTTTTACTTCATCGAAATGTGGGATTAAAAATTTTCTATATGGCTCAGCAATAACATCAACTATTGAACGGCTAATTAATTGATAATCATCAGTGTACAAACCGCTAATTAAACCTGCTAAGTTTGCACTTTGTGCAACAGCATCAACTATAGGAATATCTTTTTTTATAACGTTTCTAGCATCCTCCGTTTTTACCTCTATTTGTGGATGGATAACCGCAACCCATAGATTCTTAGGTACTGGTAGTTTTATGATTTCAAGTGGTTTATAACTTTTTACCAATATAAATCCACCATAAATTGCAGCAGCCACATTATCAGCAATTGGTGATCCGCAAGCCACTTCTTCACCTATTCTTGCAAATTCAGTAAGTTCTAATTTTGTAAACGGTTTACCTAATAATTCATTTACTGCAAAAGCTGCACCTGCAGCACTAGAGGCACTACTACCTAATCCACTTCCGGGTTTAACTTTTTTAATTAATTGTATGTCAATACCAAAATCTGCTTTGATTTTATGTAGCATAGCTAATGCCACAACACTAGCAGCATTATGTTTAATGTTATTGGTTAGATCTGCACCTTCAATTTTACTGATTCGAACCCCTTTTTCCTCTGTTTTTGTCAAGACCATTTCATCACCAACGGCATTTATTGCAAAACCTAATGCATCAAAGCCACATGAAACATTGGCAACGGTTGCAGGGGCAAAAATTTTAATTATATCCATATTAATTATTTGCAACTTTTATTATATCGGCAAAGAGTCCGGATGCAGTAACATCAGCACCTGCACCTGCTCCTTTAATAATCATAGGTTGTTCAGGATACCTTTTTGTGTAAAACATTACAATATTATCTTTACCCTCTAAATTGTAAAAAGGATGTCCTTCGGGAATCTCTTTTAATCCAACTTTTGCCTTACCATCAACAAATTCAGCCACATATTTTAGTTGACAATTATTTTTTTGAGCCTTAGATAACATCTGATTAAAATGCTCCGCATCCGAGTTAAGCGAATCATAGAAATCATCTACGGTTTGTGCATTGTGATTCTTTGGGGTTAAAAAAGAATTGTTTTCAATTTCTTCCAGATCTAATTTTACGCCACTTTCTCTGGCTAAAATTAATATTTTTCTGGCAACATCTACTCCACTTAAATCAATTCTTGGATCTGGTTCAGTATAGCCTTCATTTTGTGCTTGTATAACAATATCATAAAAATTAGTATTTTCTTTAAAATTATTAAAGATAAAGTTTAAACTACCCGAAAGTACTGCCTGAATATTTAATATTTCATCACCAGAGGCCATTAAATTATTTAAGGTATCAATGATTGGTAATCCCGCACCAACATTGGTCTCAAAAAGAAAAGGAGCATTATATTCTAATGATAATTCTTTAAGTTCTAAGTATTTTTTATAAGCTGATGAACAAGCAATTTTATTACAAGCAACTATTGCCGTACTATTTTTTAAATATTCAGGGTATATGTCAGCAACCTTATCATTTGCAGTGATATCTACAAATATACTATTCCTTAGATTAAACATTTTCACCTTTTCCAGAAAACCATTCAGCGTAGCTTTTTCTCCATGATTTAACTGGCCTTGCCAGTTATTCAAGTCAATACCCTCTACATTAAAGAACATTTTCTTAGAATTAGACAAGCCAATAATACGTAAGTTTATTTTTAAATTTTCTTGTAAATATTGATGTTGTTGCTCAATTTGCTCAATAAGTTTAGCACCAACATTTCCAACTCCTGTAATAAATAGATTAAGCTGCTTATAGTTATTCTTAAAGAAAATTTCATGCAAACTATTTAAAGCTTTTTTTACATCTTTTGCCGCTATAACAGCAGAAATATTTTTTTCAGAAGCACCTTGAGCAATGGCTCTAATATTGACATTATTTTTACCTAAAGTACCGAACATCTTACCGCTAATACCTTGATGACTTTTCATTTGATCTCCAATAATGGCTATTATTGACAAATTACTTTCAACAATTAATGGTTTAATTTTATTCTTTAAAATTTCAAATTCAAAGGTGTCATCAATAGCTATTTTAGCTTGAGAGGCTTTGCTATCATCAATTCCAATACAAATTGAATGTTCTGACGATGCTTGGGTGATTAACTTTACATTAATTTTTTCTGTAGCTAATGTTTCAAATAGTCGCTTAGAAAATCCAGGAATGCCAACCATACCTGAGCCTTCTAATGTAATTAGTGTAACCTGGTCTATATGGCTAATCCCCTTTACAGGATTCTTATTCCCTTTACTAATTTTTGTTATTAAAGTACCTTTCTCCTCTGGTTTTAAGGTGTTTTTAATACGGATTGGAATTTCTTTTTTTAGTACAGGATGGATAGTAGGAGGGTAAATAACTTTGGCACCAAAATGTGACAATTCCATAGCTTCTTCATAAGAAATTTGGGCTATTGGCATGGCCTGATGTACCATTTTAGGATTGGCAGTATACATTCCGCTAACATCTGTCCAAATTTCAAGCAAATCAGCATCTATTGCCGCCGCAATAATGGCAGCAGTGAAGTCAGAGCCTCCTCTGCCCAATACAGAAGTATCACCATTTTCCGTCGCAGCTATAAATCCAGGAACAACAACAACATTGACTTTGTTATTGTTAAAATATGATCTTATATTTTGATTTGTTATTTCAAAATTTACCGTTGCATTAGTATACGTCGCATTTGTTCTAATTAGCTCTCGTGCATCTTTTCTAAATGCATTAATATTATTGATTTGCAATGCCCTTGAAATAATATAAGATGATAGTAATTCACCATAACTAACTATATGGGCCTCGCTTTTACTTGATAACTCATTTATCAATGAAATACTATCTAATACTTGAGCTAAGTCTATTAATTTTTGATTAACGTTAGCGTTAAGCTCCTTCTTATCATTTCCAGAAAATAAATCGGAAATTACATTGAAGTGAATATTTTTAATATCCTCTAAAACAGTGTTGTATGATGATTTTTTTATTGAAGCCAATTGAGCAGCTTCTAATAATAAGTTGGTTACTTTGGCAAAAGCGGAAACCACAACGATCTGATTGTCCTTGCCATTGGCTGCAATGATGTCAATTACTTTTTTAATGTTCTTTGAAGAACCTACTGACGTTCCTCCAAATTTTAATACTTTCATAAGTATTTATTTTAATTATAATACAAATTTAATCATCTATTTCTTAAAAACAGAGATTATTTAAATAACGGATAAATATCAGAATTAACCCCTAAGGGTAGAGGTAGTAAATGCATTAAAAGAAGTACTTTTCATATGAAAAATAGCGTTAGGATCTATATATCTGAATTTTAATTGCACAGCTCAAATGTAATTTATATTGGCTAATAAACAAGGTGCTAGGGTGTAATATTTTATTTTTTATTGAATTTTCAGATTTGCCTCTAAAAATTTTGCAAATATTTAATATTTATGATTATAATTGATAGAAATATAATTGTATTTTTGAGCTTCTATCAACCAATACAAGTAATTATGAAAACTATTGTTGCAATTATATTCACTTTATTATATTGTCAATTTGGATTTGCACAATATGATTTACTTCCAACAGATTTTTTATCTAAAGATTTTCATAAAGAAAGAAGAGAAGAATTAAGAAAGAAAATGCCAAATAATAGTGTGGCAGTTTTTTTTGCAAATCCAGTACGTAATAGAGCTAATGATGTAGACTATGTATATCATCAAGACCCTAATTTTTATTATCTAACAGGGTATAAAGAGCCACATGCTGTTTTATTAATTTTTTCTGAAAACCAAATCGTCGGCAATAATAACTATAATGAAGTTATATATGTTCAAGAACGAAATAAAAGAGAGGAACAGTGGACAGGCAAGCGTTTGGGAGTTGAAGGTGTAAAAGAAAAATTAGACTTTACTAACGCATTTAATGGAAGTGAATTTGTTAAAGCAACAATAGATTATAAAAGTTTTAATAAAGTGTTGATTTTTGACTTCAAAGATGATTATAGAAATTCTGGTCGTAATAATGCCGATCTATTTGATTTAGTATCACATTTTAAATCTAGTGCATCGTATGATAAAAATTTACTACCAGATCCTGATAGGTTAAGGGCTTACGAATTAATTAAGGCTACAACAATAGAAAATAGTGCGAATGTTGCCCAAAACTTAGGAAGGTATTTAGACTATTTTCCTGAGCTTAAGGAAGATGAATTATTACAAGGATACCAAACGGCAGCAACTGATGAACTAAGAAAAGAATTCAAACAAAAGATAAGTCTAAAATTAGAAGCAAAAAGCAAAACCAATATAAATAATGTTGCACTTGGTGAACTTATGGGTTCTTTGAGAGAAATAAAATTACCTGAAGAAATCAAATTGTTGAAAAAAGCGATTAATATATCTGCCATAGGACAAATAGAAATTATGAAAGCCATGCATCCTAATATGTCTGAAACAGAAATACAAGGTGTACATGAGTTCGTTTATAAAAAATATGGAGCAGAATATGAAGGTTATCCTTCTATCGTAGGTGGAGGTCACAATGGTTGTATATTACATTATGTTGAAAATAATAAAACTAAAGTCGGTAATGATCTGGTTTTAATGGATCTCGGTGCTGAATACAGAGGATATACTGCTGATGTAACCAGAACCATACCTGCTAATGGTAAATTTTCTACGGAACAAAAAGCAATTTATGATATCGTTTATGAGGCTCAAGAAGCGGGAATTGCCGCGGTAACAGTGGGGAGTACCTTTACCGCCTCTCATAAAGCTACACGAAAAGTTGTTAATGAAGGATTGTATAAATTAGGAATAATTAAGTCTATTGATGAACATCATGATTATTACCCTCATGGTTCTTCACATCATATAGGTTTAGATGTGCATGACCCGGGTAATAGTGGAGAATTTAAGGCGAATATGGTACTCACTGTTGAGCCTGGAATTTATATTCCGGAAAATAGTAATTGTGATGAAAAATGGTGGGGGATAGCGGTTAGAATTGAAGACGATATTTTAGTGACAGAAAAAGGCCCAATAAATTTATCGAAAAAGGCTCCTAGAAAGTCGGATGAAATTGAAAAATTAATGCAAGAAGCAAGTGTTTTAAATGCTTTTAAATTACCTGATTTAGATTAAAGTAATTTATAGATTATTGCAGGTAATTATATTGTTTTTCAGTTATTTATATTAATAAAAATAGAGTAATAAAATTAACAAAAGTATCTAATTTATAAATGAAAGTTTGTATTGCTGAAAAACCAAGTGTGGCTCGAGAAATTGCATCGGTGTTAGGAGCCAATACCAAACGAGATGGTTTTTTTGAAGGTAATGGTTATGCTGTTACTTACACTTTTGGTCATTTATGTACTTTATTTGAACCCAAAGACTATAAACCACATTGGAAAAGCTGGGATTTGAATAATTTACCTATGCTTCCTGAAAAATTTGAAACCAAAGTAACTACAAATCAAGGTGTTCAAAAACAGTTCAATACTATTAAAAAATTGTTAGATACTGCGGCTTTAGTCATTAATTGTGGTGACGCCGGACAAGAAGGAGAACTTATTCAGCGCTGGGTGATCAACCAAGCAAAGTACAAGGGAGAGGTACAACGGTTGTGGATTTCTTCATTAACCACAGAGGCTATTAAGGAAGGATTTAACAAATTAAAATCTTCCGAATTATATGATAATTTGTATTATGCAGGATTTTCACGTGCAATAGGCGATTGGATATTAGGTTTAAACGCAACACGTTTATATACAGTAAAACATGGTGGTTATAAGCAGGTTTTATCGGTAGGAAGAGTGCAAACGCCTACCTTGGCAATGCTTGTAAATAGATATAAAGAAATTCATAATTTTAAGCCACAACCTTATTGGGAGCTTCAGACCACCTATAGAAATACATTATTTAACTACGAAGAAGGTAGGTTTTTAAAGAAAGAAAATGGAGAAGTTTTAGCAGCAAAAGTAAAAGAAAGTGATTTTAAAATTATCAAGGTCACTAAAAAGAAAGGAAAAGAATATGCTCCCAAACTATTTGATTTAACCGGATTACAAGTGTATTGTAATACTAAATTTGGCTTTACAGCCGAAGAAACCCTAAAAATGGTTCAAAAATTGTATGAACAGAAATTGGTGACTTACCCCAGAGTTGATACTACATTTTTACCTGATGATGTTTATCCGAAAGTTCCAGGTATTCTTAAGAAATTGACCAAGTATAGTTATTTAACTAATGTACTTTTAAAGAAGAAGATAAAAAAATCAGCTAGGGTTTTTAATGATAAAAAGATTACCGATCATCATGCCATAATACCAACAGGAGTTCAGTCAGATTTACAATATAATCAGCAGCAAATTTACGATATCATTTGTAAACGTTTTATCGCTGTTTTTTATGATGATTGCGATATATCAAGAACCTCTGTTGCAGGTGAAGCTGCGGGCATAATATTTAAGACTACAGGTAAAGAAATTCTAAAAAAAGGATGGCGTATTGTATTTGAATCCTCTACCAAAAATTCCAGACCTCAAACCAATGAAAAAAATGATAAAATAGAAAATAATGAAGGTTCAACTTCTGATTTAGAAGTTGCTTTGGAAATGCCGACCTTTACTAAAGGTGAGACAGGGGTTCATGAGCCTTCTTTTTTAGAAAAAGAAACAAAACCACCAAGATATTTTACTGAAGCTTCATTGCTTAGAGCCATGGAAACTGCCGGAAAGCAAGTTGATGATGATGAAATGCGTGAGCTTATGAAAGAAAATGGTATTGGTAGACCATCGACCCGTGCAAGTATCATAGAAACCCTATTTAAGCGTAAATATGTTGAACGGAAAAAGAAATTGCTTATTCCGACTACTACAGGCATTCAATTGATTGAAGTTATAAAAAATGAGTTGTTGAAATCTGCCGAATTAACCGGGCAATGGGAAAAGAAGCTTAAAGAAATTGAAAAAGGAACTTATAATGCCGGAACTTTTATTAAAGATATGAAACGAATGGTAGATCAGTTGGTTTATGAAGTGAGGAGCGAACAAACTATTGTTAAAATATCTCATTCAAGCCTAAATAATTTTCCTAAAGCTATAAAGAAGGAAGCTGTAAAAGGAATCGTTGGATTGGTTTGTCCGCAATGTAAAAAAGGACATTTGTTAAAGGGTAAAACCGCTTTTGGTTGTAGTGCTTATAAAGATAATTGTACTTTTAAGCTGCCATTTATCTTTCTAAATAAAAAAATATCAGAAAAGCAGTATATCCGCTTGGTTAAAAAGGGTGCTACTGTAAATTTAAAAGGATTTCAAACCGAAAATGGAAAATCTGAGGGAGCTATTGTTTTTGATAAACAGTTCAATTTATGTTTAAATAAAAAGGAAACCCCTAAAAAAGATACCATACTTTGTCCCAAATGCAAAAAAGGAACAGTGATTAAGGGAAAAACAGCCTATGGTTGTAGTGCTTATAAAGAAGGATGTGATTTTAGATTTAGTTTTGAGAAAATTAGACAAGAAGCAAATGGAAAACCGTTAACCAGGGATTTGGTGTTAAAATTACTGAAGAGCTATTAGTTAGACACTATAGTTGAATTGAGAGATAAACAATTTTTTTTAATTGTAATGCAGCTAATCTTCAAACATATTCGAAATCAATATTGGAAGAATACGATCATTTAAAAGTCAATCAATTCTTGTCCCCTTAATAGATCTTCAATAGTTTCTCTTTGACGTATAAGATAATCTTTACCATTTTTCACCAATATTTCTGCGGGTCTGTAACGCGAATTATAATTAGAAGCCATAGAAAAACAATAGGCACCGGCATTACTAAAACTCAATATATCACCTTCTGTAATTTCGTTTATTCTTCTATTTGCCCCTAATGTATCCGTTTCACAAATATAACCTACTACAGTGTAAAAACGCTCTTTTCCTTTAGGGTTAGAAATATTTTCAATATGATGATAAGCATCATAAAACATAGGCCTTATGAGATGGTTCATACCACTGTCAACTCCTGCAAAAACGGTAGACGTAGTTTGTTTAACTACATTCACATTGACTAAAAGCTTACCGGCCTCACTTACTAAAAATTTACCAGGTTCAAACATTATGGTCAAATCTCTACCAACAGTTGAACAGAATTTATTAAATCGTTTAGATAGTTTTTTACCTAATTCTTCAATATCTGTTTCAATATCATTTTCTTTGTATGGCACTTTGAATCCACTACCAAAATCTATGTATTCTAAGTTTACAAAGGTTTCTGCCGCTCCAAATAAAATTTCAGTGGCACGTAAAAAAGCATCAACATCATATATGTCAGAACCCGTATGCATATGAATACCGGTTATTAACATACCAGTATTTTCAACAACACGATGTATATGCGGTAATTGGTGAATAGAAATTCCGAATTTAGAATCTATATGGCCTACTGAAATTTTTGGATTTCCACCAGCCATAATATGAGGGTTCATACGAATGCACACGGGTGTTTTCGGGTATTTTTGTCCGAATTGCTCTAAAATAGAAATATTATCAATATTAATCTGAACTCCTAAATCCTTAGCTTGTTCAATTTCTTCCAATGAAACACCATTCGGTGTGAAAATTATATCCTGAGGATCAAAACCTGCCTTTAACCCTAGTTGCACTTCTTGAACGGAAACCGTGTCTATGCCTGAATTTAACTCTCTGAAAACTTTTAGAACATTAATATTAGATAAGGCCTTAACAGCATAATTAATTTTCAAATTTTTAACATCTGAAAACGCATTAATCATACGTTCGTATTGAGATTTAATTTTATCTGCATCATAAACGTACAAAGGAGTATCATATTTTTTGGCGAGTGATAATAGCAGTTTTCTATCCATATGTTCTTTGAATTAAAAGACGGTAAAAGTAAGTAACACATCTTTATCGTGAAAATTTTTTTTAAAATTTTCACAAAAAGCTGAGAATTGTTATAAACCATTCTCCATCTTTCGTTCCCGAAATAGAAATGATCACTTCATCAGTTCCACTAGAACCCTAAAGTATTGATTAGATAGGTAAATAAAACATATCTCGATACTCCTCCTTTCAGTCGGCACTCGAACTGACAGTAGTTATCAATTGTCACTTCGAGTGTTTTTACGAAATGAGATGAAGAAAAAAAGTATCGAGAAGTATAGGTTTTGTAGGTTCTCGATACTCCTCCTTTCAGTCGGCACTCGAACTGACAGTATTTATCAATTGTCACTTCGAGTGTTTTTTCGAAATGAGATGAAGAAAAAATGTATCGAGAAGTATTGGTTTTGTAGGTTCTCGATACTCCTCCTTTCAGTCGGCACTCGAACTGACAGTATTTATCAATTGTCACTTCGAGTGTTTTTTCGAAATGAGATGAAGAAAAAATGTATCGAGAAGTATTGGTAGTTGATTGGTTTTCGATACAGTACATCTATGGTAGTTATACTCCAATTTTCATTGATAATAGCATGGTTATATAGAGTAATTAGTATCAGCTTCGGAACTTTTGAGAAGTTTTACTAACTTGCTTTAATGAAAATTTACTATGTATATATTCTGCACTGCTCTGATAACACATACTATACGGGCATAACATCAAATTTATCTAAAAGATTTGCAGATCATCAAAGAGGGAAACATAAGAATAGCTATACTAATTCTAGAAGACCTCTTAAACTTGTATTTTATTGTGAATTTACCGATGTTAACATAGCTATATTATCAGAGAAACAAATAAAGAAATGGTCTAGAGCTAAAAAAGAAGCGTTGATAAATAATGAGTATGAAAAATTACCTAACCTTTCTAAAAAGAAATTTAGGTAATATGGTTCTCGATACTCCTCCTTACAGTCGGCACTCGAACTGACAGTAGTTATCAATTGTCACTTCGAGTGTTTTTTCGAAATGAAATGAATAAAAAACGTATCGAGATTTTTGGTTTTCGTAGGTTCTCGATACAATACACCTAAGGTCGTACCACTCAAACTATATTTATTGATACCTTATAGCTGTCTTCTCAGCAATTTTCACGATCACTTCAACTGCCTTTTGCATTGATTCTGCCGGTACATATTCATAACGCCCATGAAAATTATGTCCGCCTGCAAAAATATTAGGACAGGGCAATCCTTTATATGAGAGCTGTGAGCCATCTGTACCTCCTCTAATAGCTTTGATCAATGGTTTTATACCTAGATCTTTCATTGCCTCTTCGGCAATATCAACAATATGCATAACCGGTGTTACTTTTTCCTTCATATTGAAATATTGGTCCTTAATTTCAACTATAATTAAGTCTTTGCCAAGATTTTTGTTAATAGTATCAGCAACTTCTTGGAAATCTACCTTACGTTGCTCAAACATCTTCATGTCGTGGTCTCTAATAATATATTGTAATTCAGTCTTTTCAACTTCACCATGCATAGTATGCAAATGATAGAACCCTTCATAGCCCTCAGTTTCTTGAGGAATTTCATTTTTAGGTAAAGCATCGATAAATGCACTGGCAATTAACATTGAATTGATCATTTTACCTTTTGCATAACCGGGATGTACAATTTTACCGTTGATGGTAACCTTAGCTCCTGCTGCATTAAAATTTTCATATTCTAATTCGCCTATCTGACTACCGTCCATAGTATATGCCCATTCAGCACCAAATTTATCAACATCAAATAAATGAGCTCCCTTACCGACTTCTTCATCGGGTGTAAATGCAATTTTAATATCACCATGTTTTATTTCAGGATGCTGTATTAAATACTCCATAGCGGTAATAATTTCTGTAATTCCAGCTTTATCATCGGCTCCCAATAAAGTGGTACCATCAGTCGTAATTAATGTTTGACCTGTATATAGCAGTAGATCTTCAAAATAATCGGGAGATAGAATGATATTTTCTTGTGCGTTTAATACAATGTCTTTACCATTATAATTCTTATGTATTTGCGGATTTACATTTGTTCCTGAATAATCAGGACTCGTATCGATATGAGAAATAAAACCAATAGCAGGTACTTTAAAGGGAACGTTACTAGGCAAAGTAGCCATGATATAGCAATTATCATCTAATGTAATGTCTTGCATTCCAATAGATTTTAAGTCCTCAACCAAAATTTTAGCTAAGTCCCATTGTTTTTCAGTACTCGGAAAAGCAGGGTTTTCAGGGTCTGATTGTGTATCTATTTTAATGTATTTAATGAATCTATCTATAATATGTTGCATAGGATTAAAATGTTTTATGTTCTAGATTTAAATTTATTTACCTTATCGGTATATGTTTAACTTTTAGAGATTCAATTTTTTAAATAGAGCAAGTAGGTTGACTAATCTATAAGTTGAATGCCATCAAATAATTCAACCGACTGACATAAGCGTTCATCAATATTGGTATCACCATAAATTTTTGATGTAAGTGTAATATATTCATCAATATTAGTTTTAATAAAAACTTGTAAATATTGGTAAGGATATCCGGAATGTTGACCCTGAGAAAGGTTAAAATATGAGGGTTTATTCTTAAATTTTCCAAAACCATCTTTAATAACACTTAATTGTTGTTTAACTTTAAGTGAATCAGTTAAACTATTTGAAAATAAGCTATCTAATTTTAACTCTCCTTGTTTCCAAGAAATATCTAAGATATAGGTTTCTGTCAATTGCTTTGTAGTATCAGCAGAAAATACTTCAGAAGAATATTCGTCATAATACAAATTGGTTTTCCAATTTCTTGGAACTTTAATTTTAAAGTTTTTCAAAAAATCTTTATATTCTTTAAGATCTGAAAATTTACTAGAATTTTCACACTTAAATTCTTTTTTAAGCATATTGTTTTTACAACTTATTACACTTAGGGCCAGTAACAGGATAATAATTATTCTCATATATTGTTTTATAACTAAATGTTTGAGGTTCTATTTCTTATGAGGAAAATTAAGAACCATTATTTTTATTTTAAATTAAATATTATTAACTATGCTCGCATCATTCAAAACGAAAACGATTAAGGTTGTGGTTTCAAAATCATCTTTCCAATTTTTTGATTCCCTGCCAACCAAGCAAAATTCTTATTTACAAATTTAATAGTATAATAGGCAGAGTCATTTACTTTTTTCCAAGAATTACCACCATCATTTGAAAATGAAACTCCTGTCAATCCTACCGCAAATAGTTCTTTACCATCTGTATCCGGCACATACTGTACACAGCTTTTATAACCGGGTTCTTTACCATCTGCAACCAATTGCCAAGTTTTGCCACCATTATTCGTTATGGCTTTATTCTTTTTATTATAATTTTTATCATGCCAATTCCCGCCAAATATAATTCCATTCTTTGAATCATAAAAATCAACGCTATAAATTCCCATCATTTCTTCTCCTTGTATAATTGGAGTATTGTAGACCTTCCATGTTTTACCCATATCCGGTGTGTGAAAAACCCTGGCTTGTTTTCCTCCGGTAACCAACCAAGCATTTTTTCCGTTAATAGCAATATTGCTATTACTGGCAGCAAAAGCCGCTTCACCTTCTTCTATAGGAGGTAAATTTTCACAAGGTGCTTTTTGCCAAGTTTTGCCACCATTATTGGTTATGATGATTGATAGACAGCCATCTGTTGGGTCTCCCATAGCTATGCCGTTGTCTTTATCAAAAAATGCCATAGCATCATAAAAAATCTTAGGGTGTTTTTCTATATAAACAATATCCAATTCTCCATCATTATATTGATAAAGTAAAGCAGGGTTACCAATACTTAACATAAAAATATGCTCAGAATTAGAGGCAATTGACCTAAAATGCGGAACTATCGTATCATAAAAAACTTTGGTATCCTTTATATTTTTAAGCGAGGGTAACATCAAACCTATATAACCGTCAGATGTTGCATAAAATAAACTGGAATCTTTAATTGGTTGTATGGCTCTAATACTTGAGTTTTCAATAATAACTTCTTCAATTTTTACCTTTTTAAAATTTCTAATTTCATATTTTTCTTGACATGAAATGAACATGGAAAAAGTAACAAATAAAAAAACAATAAATTTTATATTCATGTAAAATATCTTAGCTTTATCAAAAGTAAAATATATATTCAATAAGTATGAATTTTATTAAATAATTTATGAAGGCTTTGGTAATTTCGGGTGGTGGTAGTAAGGGTGCATTTGCAGGAGGTGTTGCAGAGTATCTGATTGATAAAAAAAATAATAATTATGATATGTTTTTAGGAACTTCTACAGGAAGTTTAATGGTTTCTCACCTGGCATTAGGTAAATTGTATGAACTAAAAGCGATATATACCACTATAAGTCAACGTAAAATTTTTAGTAATAACCCCTTCGTGGTTAAAACTATTCATGGAGAAAAGGTAGCTTCTATTAATCATCTAAATACAGTATGGAATTTTATCAATGGTCGTAGAACATTTGGTGAGAGCAAAAATTTAAGAAAATTAATTAAAAAGTATGTTACAGAATCCTATTTTGACAGAATCGTTGCTTCTGAAAAAGATGTTGTGATTACCGTCTCAAATTTAACTTCCAATGTAGTGGAATATAAATCTATAAAAGATTGTTCTTATCTCGATTTTTGTGATTGGATTTGGGCTTCATGCAATTATGTGCCTTTTATGAGTTTAATGAAAAAAGATGGATGCGAATATGCAGATGGTGGCTTTGGATGTTTAGTACCTATCCGCGAAGCAATTTTAAGAGGAGCTACAGAAGTTGATGCTATTATTTTAGAAACTGAAATTACTCAATTGAATAGAATGCCTTCTAAAAACCCATTTTCACTATTGACCAATGTTATTGAATTTATGATGGATCATGTAGAGAGACATAATGTTACCATTGGTAAGTTACAGGCAAAACATAATAATGTAAAGTTGAACTTATATTACACACCAACTGTACTGACTACAAACTCATTGATTTTTAATAAAAAATTGATGACTAAATGGTGGCAATATGGTTTCAATTATGCAAAAAGTGAGCATTATGAAATGAACAAATTAAAGGATTGATTTGAATAGTTATTAGTGAAGTGACCTTAGTCGAAAGAAAAGTATGTATGTCATATAGACACTAATATTGCATAAGAAATATCAAAAAAACAATAAAAAGCTTGTTTTATCAAAAATTTATCCGTTAAATTTGTAATATAATTATAAGAAATGAAACTTAACAATACACATCATTATTCTCATTTTTGCTATCAAGCGAGGTGATATGTTGTGTTTTTAATATATACCATAAACCCGTTTGAATTGTTCAAGCGGGTTTTTTATTTGCTTAAACTTTCAACATAAATCTAAAATATGAATACATTAAAAATTGCCATTCAAAAATCTGGACGTTTGAATGAAGAATCTCTTCAATTACTAAAAAATTGTGGTATTTCTATAGATAATGGTAAAGATCAGTTGAAAGCTTTTGCCAGAAATTTTCCTATTGAGGTATTATACCTTAGAAATGGAGACATACCACAATACTTGAGAGATGGTGTAGTTGATGCCGCTATTTTAGGGGAAAATACGTTGATAGAAAAAGGACATGATCTCACTATTGTAGAAAAATTAGGATTCTCTAAATGTAAAGTATCCATAGCTGTACCTAAAGGGATGGCTTATAGCAATATTAATGACTTAGAAGGGAAAAAAATTGCTACTTCTTATCCGAATACGGTCAATCAGTTTTTAGAAAAAAAAGATGTAAAGGCAGAACTTCATATTATTAATGGTTCAGTAGAAATTGCTCCAAATATTGGTTTGGCTGATGCTATTGTAGATATTGTCTCCAGTGGAAGTACATTGTTTAAAAATAATTTAAAAGAAGTTGAAGTTCTGTTAAAAAGCGAAGCAGTATTGACAATTTCCCCAGCTTTAACAACTGAAAAGAACCAAATATTAGAAAGGTTGCAATTTAGAATTCAATCTGTGCTAAAAGCTAGAAATCACAAATATGTGTTGCTAAATGCACCAAATGATAAAGTGGCAGCTATTATAAAAATATTACCAGGTATGAAGAGTCCGACTGTTTTACCTTTGGCAGAAGAAGGATGGAGCTCTATACATACGGTATTAAATAAAGACAAATTTTGGGAAGTCATAGACGAATTGAAAATGAATGGGGCAGAGGGTATTTTGGTTTGCCCGATTGAAAAGATGGTTTTATAAAGGTGAGATCGACACTCATAAATATCGATAGCGAGGAATTAATAGGCATAATAAAAATGAAAACGAATTATACAATCAGGTTTATTGCAAATGAAGAAATGTTTATTATTATTCCTTTTCTCAGAATGTTAGATGAAGGTATTAGTATTGAAATATTAAAAGAACGGATAACAACAATGTTAACATATGATTATCAATGTGCAGGAATTTATGACGGAGAAAAATTAATAGGAATTTCCGGAGTGTGGATTTTGTTTAAATATTATATAGGTAAACATTTAGAAGTTGACAATGTAATGATCCGTCCCGATTATAAAGGTAAAGGTGTTGGAACAGTATTACTAAATTGGGTGAATGATTATGGGAAGTCTATAGGCTGTGTGGCTACCGAATTAAATTGCTATATTGAAAATGATGGTGCTAATAAATTTTGGAAAGCATTTGGTTGTGATAAATTAGCCTATCATTATAGAAAAACATATTAAGCAGATGAATAAAATATACAATCCACTAAAGAATGATTGGTCTGAAATTTTAAAAAGACCTACCGTGACAATAGATGATATTGAAAAAACAGTAACCAAAATTTTTAATGAGGTAAAGGTACAAGGTGATGCAGCTATATCAAAATATACGGATCTTTATGATGGAGTTCTAATCAAAGAAATAAGCGTTTCCAAGGATGAAATAAAGATAGCTGAAAAGCTAATTACATCTGAACTTAAGGATGCTATGGCTTTAGCAAAAGCCAATATAGAAAAATTCCATACAGCTCAACAAACGCCAAAAATTGAAATAGAAACTATGGAGGGTATTGCATGTTGGCAAGAAAAAAAACCTATTCAAAAAGTCGGGATTTATATTCCGGGGGGTACTGCTCCTTTATTCTCCACAGTACTTATGCTAGCCATTCCGGCTAAGTTGGCAGGTTGTTCAGAAATTATTTTGTGTTCACCTCCAAATAAACAAGGTAATATTCATCCTGCTATTTTATATGCTGCAAATTTATGTGGGCTTACAAAAATATTTAAAGTTGGTGGTATTCAAGCTATTGCCGGCTTAACTTTTGGTACAGAAACCATCCCGAAGATTTATAAAATTTTTGGACCTGGAAATCAATATGTAACGGTAGCCAAACAATTATCTACAAAACATGGTGTGTCTATAGATATGCCGGCAGGACCTTCAGAATTATTGGTTGTTGCTGATGATACTGCAAATGCTGCATTTGTGGCTTCAGATTTATTAAGTCAAGCCGAACATGGTACAGATAGTCAGGTAATTCTAGTGTCAAATTCAAAGAATTTAATGGATATGGTCGAAAAAGAAATTGAACAACAGTTGGGATGTTTGCCTCGTAAGACCATTGCTGCAGAATCAATTAAAAACTCTAAACTAGTTTATGTAGACGATGATAAGATTGCCTTAGAGATGATTAATGAATATGGGCCTGAACATTTTATTATTTGCACAAAAAATGAGGACTACTATATACAGGGTATTCAAAATGCTGGGTCTGTATTCATTGGGAATTACACACCGGAAAGTGCAGGTGATTATGCATCAGGCACAAATCATACTTTACCAACAAATGGATATACCAAGCAATATAGTGGTGTAAATTTAGATAGTTTTTTAAAGAGTATGACCTTTCAGAAAATATCTGAAAAAGGGATTAAAAATATAGGTAAGGCTATAACCTTAATGGCTGAAGCTGAAGGTTTACAAGCACATAAAAATGCTGTAACATTGAGATTAGAAAGTTTGCAGTAGATGCAGTTGATCTTTGCGAAAGGAGTAAAGAATGGTATACATTAGTATTAAAAATAAATGAAAAAATCAAAATTCAATTTAAACTTGCTCGTTCGTGATAATATCAAACGAATGATCCCCTATGCATCTGCACGTGCAGAATTTAAGGATGTTAACGATAGTATGGTGTATTTAGACGCTAATGAAAACCCATTTGAAACAGGATTGAATCGTTATCCTGATCCACAGCAATTAACTCTTAAAGAAGTAATTGCTACGCAAAAAGAGATGCATTTAGAAAATATTATATTGGGTAATGGTAGCGATGAAATTTTAGATTTACTTTTTAGAGCATTTTGCGAACCTGCTAAGGATAACGTAATTACATTGCCTCCTACTTTTGGTATTTATGACGTATTGGCCAATACTAATAACGTTGAAAACAGAAAAATAGTCCTGAATGAAAATTTTCAGCCGGACGTTGATGTAATTCTAAAAAAAATTGATACAAATTCAAAGTTGATTTTTATTTGTTCTCCTAATAATCCAACCGGAAATACTATTGAAGCTGAGCGAATTATGAGATTACTTCGATCATTTAAAGGATTGGTGGTAATTGATGAAGCGTATATAGATTTTTCATCGCATAAAAGTTGGCTTTCAAAACTCAATGAATTTCCTAATCTTGTCATAACACAAACACTTTCTAAGGCATATGGATTGGCCGGTGTTAGATTGGGAATTTGTTACGCTTCTAAAGAAATCATTGCAGTTTTAAACAAAATAAAACTACCTTATAATATCAATGAATTATCACAACAAAGAGCATTAGAAAGGGTGTTAAAAATTAATGATATTAGAAATGAAATAAACAGTATTTTAGAAGAAAAAGAAGTATTACTTAAAGAATTACTTCAAGTAAATTTTATTGAAAAAATTTACCCTTCTGATGCTAATTTTATCTTAATAAAAGTTGACAATGCCAGTACCAGATATGAGCAATTAATTAAAAATGGCATTGTAATTAGGAATAGAACAACACAAACTTTGTTAAAGAATTGTTTGCGAATTACCGTGGGAACAAAAATTGAGAATGAACATTTGATAAAAACGCTTCACTTAATTTCAGAATATTAAAATTATCATATACTAAGACTAGGTTAAAAAAGAGAATAAAATATATTATTATGAAAAAAGTATTATTCATTGATAGAGATGGTACCATTATAAAAGAGACTCGTGATGAGCAAATTGATAGTTTTGAAAAACTATTTTTTTATCCTAAAGCATTGGCATATTTACCAAAAATTGCAAGGGAACTTGATTTTGAATTCGTTATGATTACCAATCAAGATGGTTTGGGTACTCCTAGTTTTCCGGAAAACACATTTTGGCCGGTTCATAATTTTATTGTTAAAACCTTTGAAAATGAAGAGGTGATATTTAATGAAATTGTAATAGATAAGACCTATGCTAAAGATAATGCTCCGACAAGAAAGCCAAATACAGGTTTGTTGACCAAATATTTTTCTGAAGGATATGATTTAAAAAATTCATTTGTAATTGGTGATAGGCTCACTGATATAGAATTGGCAAAAAACCTTGGATCTAAAGGGATTTTTATTAATGACAATACCAATTTAGGAACTGATGAAATAACCATTGAAAGGGGAGAAATTGACAGTTATATTGCATTAGAAACTAATGATTGGAAAGAAATTTATTCATTTTTAAAATTAGAAAATCGCCAGGCAGAAATTAAAAGGAAAACCAATGAAACTGATATTGCCATACAACTCAATTTAGATGGAACAGGAAAAAGCAATATTGATACCGGTATTGCGTTTTTTGATCACATGTTAGATCAAATAGCCAGACATGGACAGATGGATCTGAATATTAGTGTTAAAGGCGATTTAGAGGTTGATGAGCATCATACCATAGAAGATACGGCCATTGCTTTAGGTGAGGTTTTTCATGAGGCTTTAAGTACTAAATTAGGTATAGAAAGGTACGGGTTTTCAGTGCCAATGGATGATTGTTTAGCTCAAGTGAGCATTGATTTTGGAGGTAGAAATTGGTTGGTTTGGGATGCAGATTTTAAACGTGAAATGATTGGAAAAATGCCTACAGAAATGTTTTATCATTTCTTTAAATCGTTTACAGATGGAGCTAAAGCCAATTTAAATATAAAAGTGGAGGGTGAAAATGAACATCATAAAATTGAGGCTATATTTAAAGCATTTGCCAAGGCTATTAAGGCAGCTGTTAGACGTGATGTTGAAAAAATGATATTGCCAAGTACAAAAGGAATGTTATAAAATGCCTTGCTCAATCTCCCCGAAAAGGGAGGTGTATAAAATGTTTTAAAATGAAAAATGTAAACATGGATATTAATAAAACCAATCCCTCTCCATTACGAGGTGCAGGTGCGGAAATCATCATCATTGATTACGGAGCAGGAAATATTCAAAGTGTAAAATTTGCATTAAAACGATTGGGTTATGATGCTGTTTTGAGTCATGATGTAAAAGAAATTTTAGCTGCCGATAAAATTATTTTTCCTGGTGTAGGAGAAGCCAGTAGTGCCATGGAAAAATTAAAGGCTACCGGATTAGACACAGTTATCCCAAAATTAAAACAACCGGTATTAGGTATTTGTTTGGGTATGCAACTCATGTGTAATTCAAGTGAAGAGCGGCATACTGAGGGATTAGGAATTTTTAATGTAGATGTAGTGAAGTTTAGCAAACTAGTAAAAGTCCCGCAAATAGGCTGGAATCAATTAACAGAATTAAAATCGGATCTTTTTAAGAACATTAGAGAAAAAGAATATATGTATTTGGTACATAGTTATTACGCTCCGTTATGCAAAGAAACCATAGCCGTAACCCATTACGAATTTGATTATTCTTCTGCTTTACGCAGGGATAATTTTTATGGCGTACAGTTTCATCCTGAAAAAAGTAGTAAAGCTGGTGAGCAATTATTATTGAATTTTTTAAATATGTAGATTTGATAATTGTTTTACTTAAATTTGTGAGCTAAGCATCTGAAATGAACTTCATCAAAAACCTTTACATACACGAACGTTTTTTTATATATATAAGCATCATTGCAGCTACATTTCTACTCTCCTTTTGGGTAAATATATTCTACACTATAGCCTGGTTGTTGTTTTTAATATTATCTGTATTATTTATTTTTGACAGTATCATATTATTTAGATTTTCAAATGGAATAAATGCGAGAAGAATTTTACCTGATAAATTTTCGAATTCTGATGAAAATCCTGTTCCAATTACCTTAGAAAACAGATATCCCGTTAAAGTATTTGTAAAAGTTATTGATGAACTTCCTGAACAGCTACAAAAAAGAAATTTTGAGTATAAAACTTCCTTAGCGACTACGGTTTTTCATAATTTTCAATACAATATTACACCTGTTGAACGAGGTGAATATCATTTTGGCAACTTAAACGTTTTTGTTTCTACTCCATTACAAATAGTCGCAAGAAGATATAGATTTGATACTGAACAAATGGTAGCTGTTTATCCATCATATATACAAATGCGTAAATATGAATTTTTAGCCTTGAGCAATAGGCTTACAGAATTCGGACTAAAAAAAATACGTAGAATAGGGCATACCATGGAATTTGAACAAATAAAAAACTATGTAGCCGGAGATGATGTAAGGACTATCAATTGGAAGGCTACTGCAAAAAGAGCACAATTGATGGTAAATCAATATCAAGATGAAAAATCTCAACCAATTTATTCTATTATCGATACAGGAAGAGTGATGAAAATGCCATTTGAAGAGCTTAAACTATTAGATTATGCAATTAATTCTACTTTGGCTTTTTCTAATATTGCTCTATTGAAAAATGATAAGGCAGGTATGTTGTCTTTTTCAAAAAAAATAGATAAGATCATTCCCGCCAGTAACAAACGGACTCATATCAATACTATTAATGAAGCATTATATAATATTGACACACAATTTACTGATTCAGATTTTGGCTATCTATACGCGACTATAAAAAGAAAGGTAAACCAACGTAGCTTACTGATTTTATATACTAATTTTGAGCATATATCTGCTTTGCAAAGACAATTGCCTTATTTAAAAGCAATAGCCAGACAGCATTTATTGGTAACAGTATTTTTTGAAAATACTGAGTTAGATAATTTAATTCAAGAAAATGCCGAGGATATTCAAAGTATTTATCATAAAACGATAGCTGAAAAGTTTGCTTTTGAAAAAAGATTAATAGTCAAAGAATTAGAGAAAAGAGGAGTTCATTCAATTTTGACGAAACCAAAAAATTTAACCGTAAACGTTATCAATAAATATTTAGAGTTTAAAGCAAAGGGACTTATTTGACAGTGTATTGTTTATTGCTTTTGGCAACATAGGATATGTCTTTGGTGGTGTATGATGGAGATTACATATTAACGAATTCATATCCGGCCAGATCGAAACCCCTTAAGTCTATTTTAGTTTCATTTAGTAAAATACCATGTTCTAAGTAGGCTTTTAAACCTGAGTTCGATTATTATTTGGAGCTTCAGATTTTCATTAAATTTAATAGACAAGAGATTATCATGCAGATATAGCTGACTATATCAAATGATGACAACGCAGTATATTGGATTTTATGGAAAAGATATTTGTAATCCCACCTCTAAACAGCGATTTTCTTCCTAAAAATGACTCGAAATAGCACGCTATTACTTTATCATTTTTAGTGGAAATTCACCATTTATAGATGGTCTGAATCCTAAAGAATAATCAAATTCAGGTTTTAAATTTGCCAACCAAAATGTCCATCCATTACTACAGCCATAAAATATTTCGAGCTTGCTTTTTTCGTCTAAGGGAATATTAGATTGTGTTAGGGAAACTAAAACTGTATTATCTTTTTGTTTAAATGATACCAATACTTCACAATTACCTGCAAAAGTAAATTTTACAAATTCATTTTTTCTAACATCTATAATTTTACCTTCTTCTTGTCCATCCCAATTATGCCACATCCAAGTATACAAATCCTCTGATTGAATAGTTGTTTGTGAACTAATTTTTTTACCATTACGCTCGTAAATAGTATTTTTCAGAAACCAAGAACAAATACCTTCTTGAGTAGACCAGCACCAAAAAAGTTTTTCAATATCACTATTTATATAAATTTTTTTTGTGAATGAATTCCAAGTTAATTGTTTCATTTATTCAAATTTTATTGTTCATTAAGCATTAGAAGAAAATTTTTAATGAATAGGATTGTGTGATTTACTCTAATTTACTTTTAGCATGTTCAATACCTAAATGTATCCAATAGCTTAAGTTTTTATAATTTTCAATAGTTACAAAAACAAATTCTTTCATCGGTCTTTTTGTAAAGTCCATAGGTCTAACATTATGTTTTTCCAATTCCAATTGCATTTTAGAATCAATTATTCTAACCGCTAATTCGTCACCAACCACACCAACAGACATTTTGCCTTGATACAAAAAGCTTAAACCTCCAAACATTTTCTTTTCTGTAATACCATTGTTAAATTTTACTAAATGCTCTCTAATAGCATTGGCTAATTTTTCATTATATGCCATAAGTATTTAAGATATAATTAATTTATACTCAGTCAAATATACAAAAAAAGAATATGGAATTTTAGCAAATTGGTTTAGTCAATTTGCTCAAATTTATCTTTACCTTGGATAAAATGTTGCCAGACAATACTCTTACTATGGTAATATGTAGTTCTTTTATGAGCAATTTTACTACGTTTTCTTAACATTAATGGAATATTCCAATAAAAGCTAAAATGTGCTTTTATAATTGCCCAAGTATGTAAGGGTCTAAACTCGACTATAAATTTAATTCCCGCCAAACCATCTAAGATCAATCTCATAAATACCACAATAAATAAATAACGCTTTGGTACATTTTTTAAAGCGGAGAATAAGCTATTCCTAAAATTTAAAAATGTTTTTCTGGGACTCGCTTCATGTAACGTAGCACCTCCAACATGATAAACACTTGAGGCTCCAACATAGGTAATAGTATAACCTTGATTCTCGGTTCGCCAACAAAGGTCAATTTCTTCTTGATGTGCAAAATAATCTTCATCAAAACCACCTATTTGATGAAAAACTTCAGAACGGATAAAAAAACAGGCTCCTGATGCCCAAAAGATATCAATCGTATCATCATATTGATGCCGATCTGTTTCTAAAGTAGAAAAAACTCTTCCTCTACAATAGGGGTAACCAAAAAAATCAATAAATCCACCACCGGCACCAGCATATTCAAATTTGTTTCTATTTTTCTCATCTAAAATCTTTGGTTGAATAATAACAGTATCCTTTGCATTTTTAAATTCAGAAATAATTGGCTTTAACCAGTTTTCAGTGACTTCTATATCTGAATTTACCAAAGCATAAATATCTGCATCTATATGTTGTAAAGCGTCATTATAGCCTTTAGCATAACCTCCATTTATAGCATTTTGGATTATTTTTATTTGAGGATAATTAGATTCGATAAAAGCAATAGAATCGTCAGTAGAGTTATTATCCGCTACATAAATATCAGCATCGTGTATGCTATATGCTAACATTGAAGGTAAAAACTGTTCTAATAAATTCTTACCATTCCAATTTAATATGACAATAGCTACTTTCAAATATTAGGTTTAATTGCAAACATAGTATAATTAAAGAAAAGTGGAAACAAATTTAAAAATTAAGTGGATTTAAATTCAGGTAAATCTTTTAAAAAAATGTATTGCTGATTTTTAGTATCCATTTTACAGTAAAAATGTTCCAATCCGTTACTAACCATCAAATGATTGGCATGTAATGTTAAATTATAACGTGCAATTTGATCAAAAGTATTTTGTGAAATTTTTATGTTTGGTGCTTTACATTCAATAATTAATTCAGGTAAGCCCTTATTATTGAATACCAATATGTCAAAACGCTTTTTTAGGGTGTTGATAGTCAGTTGTTTTTCAACTGCTATAATTGATTTTGGATACTTTTTTTGATAAATTAAAAAATGTATAATATGTTGACGCACCCATTCTTCGGGAGTTAGCACCACATCTTTTTTTCTGATGATATCAAAAATATACTGCTTATTTTCTTTACTTTTGATTTTTAATTTTGCCTCTGGTAAATTTAATTCAACCATAATACAAAAATGATTATTTTTTCTTAGAAATGGAACGCATCAATCAAATAGTTTCTGATATTAAAAACGGGAATATCAAACCAATTTATTTTTTAATGGGTGATGAACCATATTATATAGATAAAATATCCGATTATATTGAGAAAAATGTATTAACGGAAGAGGAAAGAGGCTTTAATCAAGTGGTTTTATATGGTAGAGATATAAGTATTGAAGATATTATTTCAAATGCCAAACGTTACCCTATGATGTCTGAACGACAAGTGGTAATTGTAAAAGAAGCTCAAGATTTATCTCGTACTATTGAAAACTTAGTAAGTTATGTAGAACATCCTCAACCTTCAACTGTATTGGTTATTTGCTTTAAATATAAAACTTTAGACAAGCGTAAAAGATTGAGTAAAGTAATAGGCAAAAGTGGATTGTTATTTGAAAGTAAGAAATTATATGAAAATCAAGTAGGTGAGTGGATACGAAGAGTGCTTTCGGGTAAAGGTTATCAAATAGCACCTAAAGCCGCTATAATGTTGGTAGAATTTTTAGGCACTGATTTGTCTAAAATTGCTAATGAATTGAATAAGTTAATGTTGGTTTTACCAAAGACCAGCATAATTAAGCCTATTCATATAGAAGAAAATATTGGCATCAGTAAAGATTTTAATAATTTTGAACTGCGAAAAGCCGTAGGAGAACTGCAAATCGTTAAGGCCAATCAGATTATTAATTATTTTGGTCAAAACCCTAAAAGCAACCCGCTAATTGTCACTATTTCTTTATTGAACAGTTTTTTTACACAATTACTGATATATCATGGTTTGTCTGATAAGTCTAAAGCTAATGTTGCAAGAGCTTTACGGGTAAATCCATTTTTTGTTGGCGATTATCAAAATGCTGCCCGGAATTATCCAATGCGAAAGGTATCACAAATTATATCACTATTACGAGATGCAGATGTAAAAAGTAAAGGTGTAGGTGCTCAAAATTTACCTCCTATTGATATTCTAAAAGAACTATTGTTTAAAGTAATGCATTGATAGTTTGGGTGTAGCGCATAAAATTTTTAGATCTAACTTAAATTACTAAAACTTCAAGATTTTTTTTACTACTTTAATCTCTTTATCCTTTTTAAAAACAACAAAATAGATTCCATTTTTTAAATATGAAATATTAACTGAATTGTTTACTATAGGGTATTTTAATTGAATTTCTCTTCCAAAACTATCGTGTAAGGCAATATTATCATAATTACTAATTGTACTTCCTTTAATATTAATTTTTGAAGAGGCTGGGTTCGGAAAGACAGTAATATCATCTTGATCTAAAGAAGATTGAAATTTTGAAATAGCATTGTTTTCTTCAATATTGAAGTTAGCAAAATATACTGTAAGATTTAGAGGAGTATCAATACTATTCACGCTATGATGTATGCCCCATTTCGGACGAATAAATTCGGCATCAGTTTTCCAAGTTCTAATGGCTTCTTTATTATAATCTAATAAGACTTCATCAGTTGACGCCTTTTTTATAGTTATAGCATAGGCTCCTATCTCATTATATGTTATTGATTCATATACTTCAAACCAAACTCCTTTTAATGTATTCAAGTCAAGAGACGCCAAAGTTATTTGTTCATCCATTTCAGCATATCGCAGTTCTAAATGTTCAGTCTTACTTTTTGCAGTTGTTAGTGTAAAAAGAGGGATGTCTGCTTCAGAACCACCAACGGCTTTTAATTGATGTAGGTCTATACTGTGATTTGAAGGATTAAAATTTTCATCAATTTTAAATTTCCAAGTGTACACTACTGTTTCTCCTTCGGTACCTAGTAAGGCCTCAGGAGCATCAGTTGCAACTTTTATTTCGTTATATTTTGTTCCAAAATTTTTACAGCTTTCATCACTTGAATCTTGATGTGTCTGGAATTTAAACACAGTATTATTCAGTTCTTCACTAAAAACTTCATTTACATGTCCACCAAAACCATTATGACTACAATTTGTATGTACGTTAGCGTCATTATCCGGAGCTAGGATTGAAGACAATAATTTGTCTGCACTAAATGTGGTTTGTGAAAAACTAAATTGTAAGGTAAACAAAATACTAAAAATGCATAAATATGACTTCTTCATTGTAAAAATAATATTAGGGGTATTGAGAAGTAATTTATGCTACATAGAAGAATCAGGTATATATTTTTGTTAATAACTCAAATATAATCATTTTATTATAAATTAGAACAATATTTTTTGAATTATTATTAAATTAAATAAAATTCAATAATATTATATGTTGATAATCAAATGAATACATATGTAAATTGATCATTTTTTTGTATTAAAATATTTTTTATAGATCTTCAGAAAATTGATACTTATCAACAAGTTATTAAATGTGTTTTAGGTTATTAACAACAAATTATCAGATTATTTGGTAAATTTTATATTATGGTATTCGATTAA
>Ga0209633_10000936_pt1 | contig 31910 bp, 29 predicted proteins | sample Cruoilmetagenom1_FD_187290 | JGI IMG/M metagenome (GOLD analysis project Ga0209633, IMG submission 187290) | Oil polluted marine microbial communities from Coal Oil Point, Santa Barbara, California, USA - Sample 1 (SPAdes) (version 2) | ecosystem: Environmental > Aquatic > Marine > Oil seeps ... | reverse complement strand
CGGATTCTGAAAATCTCGACTGCGGACAATTTCTGGTCGATGGGCGAAACCGGCCCCTGTGGACCTTGTTCCGAAATTTTCTACGATCACGGCGATCACCTGCCGGGCGGACCGCCCGGCAGCGCGGACCAGGAGGGCGACAGGTTTGTCGAGATCTGGAACCTGGTCTTCATGGCCTACGAGCAATTGTCGCCGGAGAAGCGGGTTGACCTGCCAAGGCCATCGATCGACACCGGCATGGGACTGGAGCGGTTCGCCGCCGTCTTGCAGGGCACCCACGACAATTATCAGATCGATCTGTTCCAGGCGCTGATTGGGGCATCGGTCGACGCCACCAACGTGGCGGATGAAGGCGAGCATCGGGCAAGTCACCGGATAATTGCCGATCATTTGCGCGCCACCAGCTTTTTGATTGCCGATGGGGTGCTGCCTGCCAATGAGGGGCGGGGCTACGTGTTGCGCCGGATCATGCGCCGCGCCATGCGCCACGCCCATCTGTTGGGGGTCCAAGAGCCGCTGCTCTACCGTCTGCTGCCCGTCCTGGTCCGGGAAATGGGCCAAGCCTATCCTGAGCTACACCGCGCCGAAGCGCTGATTTCCGAGACCCTCAAACTGGAGGAGTCCCGGTTCCAAAAGACCCTGGAGCGCGGCTTGCAGTTGCTGGAAGAGGCCACCGAACCAATGGCGCCGGGCGACGTGCTTGAGGGGGAAGTCGCATTCAAGCTCTACGACACTTACGGATTTCCGCTCGACCTCACCGAGGACGCGCTCAAGGACCGTAGCATTGGCATCGATCGCAAAGGCTTCGATGCGGCTATGCAGCGCCAACGCGAAGAGGCGCGCAAGGCCTGGGCGGGGTCGGGCGAGGCCCAGACCGAAACCATTTGGTTCGAGCTGCGCGAAGCGCTGGGAGCAAGCGAATTTCTGGGCTATGCGACCGAGCGCGCCGAAGGCGAGGTTCAAGCCCTGGTCCGTGGGGATAAGAGCGTCAAGCAGCTCAAGCTGGGCGATGAGGGTTGCATGATCGTCAATCAGACCCCGTTTTACGGCGAGGCCGGAGGTCAAATCGGCGATAGCGGCGTGATCGTGACCGAGAAGGGCGCGAGGTTCCGGGTCACCGATACCAAGCGTAAGCTCGGCGACCTGCTGGTGCATTTCGGCGCGGTGGAGAAGGGTACGATCCATCTCGGCGAGACGGCGGAGCTTGCCGTCGACTCCGACCGCCGCACCAAGATCCGGGCCAACCATTCGGCGACCCATTTGCTGCACGAAGCCCTGCGCGAAGTCTTGGGCGGCCACGTCGCCCAGAAAGGCTCGCTCGTAGCGCCGGACCGGCTGCGCTTCGATTTTTCGCATCCCAAGCCGATGAGCGACGGCGAGATTCGCGAAGTTGAAGACCTGGCCAACGCCATCGTCATCCAGAACGCCAATGTCGAGACCCATCTAATGGCGGTCGACGACGCCATCGAAGCGGGCGCACTTGCGCTGTTCGGCGAAAAGTATGGCGATGAGGTCCGGGTGGTCAGTATGGGAGAGTCACAACAGGACGCCGGGGCCGCAAAGACTTATTCGATCGAGCTTTGCGGCGGCACCCATGTGGGCAGCACCGGCGATATAGGGCTCGTCAAGATCGTGAGCGAAAGTGCAGTGGCCGCCGGCGTCCGGCGCATCGAAGCGCTGACGGCTCTGGGCGCGCGCGCCTATTTGACCGAGCAGGATGAGCGACTCAAGGCTGCTGCTGAGGCATTGAAATCGCCGCCTGACGAGATTGTGCCGCGGATCGAGTCTCTGCTGGAGGAGCGCAAAAAGCTGGAGCGCGAGCTTAGTGAGCTTCGCCGTCAGCTGGCGCTCGGCACGGGCGGGGATGGGTCGGACGAGGCGGTGCGTTCAATTGGACCTGTGCAATTTCTGGCCCGAACCGTTCAAGGCGTCTCGCCCAAGGATCTGCGCACATTGGTCGACGATGGTAAGCGGCAGCTCGGATCGGGTATCGTGGCCATTGTCGGCGTTGCGGATGAGGGCAAGGCAGGCCTCGTTGTCGGCGTCACGGAAGATTTGACCGGCACCCATGACGCGGTGGATCTGGTCAAGACGGGCGCCGAGGCGCTTGGCGGCAAGGGCGGCGGCGGCAGGCCAGACCTGGCACAAGCCGGCGGCCCTGATGGGTCCAGGGCCGATGCCGCACTTGAGGCAATTGCCGAGCTGGTAGGCCAGCAAGCGGGCGGTTAGAACCGCGCGGATGGCTGGATGGTGTGATGTCTGAGAAGCAGCCAAACGCCCTACGGCGGCGTGTCCATGACATTCTTGAGCTCGACCGCGATCACGATCCCGCCACCAATTTCGTCAACGGCTTTCTGGTCGTCCTGATCTGCCTCAACGTGCTGGCGTTTTCCGCCGAGACGGTACCGGAGCTGGGCGAGCGTTACGGATCCTATTTCTACGCCTTCAACCTGTTCTCGATCGCGGTCTTCACCATTGAATACGCGATGAGGATCTGGAGCTGCGTCGAGATCCCGCTCCTGCGCGAGCAAGAACCCTGGCGCGCGCGCTTGAAATTCGCTGGGGGGCCGCTGCAGATCATCGATCTGCTGGTGATCCTGCCATTCTATCTCAGCTTCATCATTCCCATCGATCTCAGGGTTCTACGTATCCTGCGTATCTTCCGGTTCCTGAAACTCGCGCGGTTCTCCCCGGCGCTACAGTCGCTCGGGCGCGTCATTACCAATGAACGCCGAGCCTTGATCGGTGCACTGTTCGTGATGACCACGCTTTTGCTGTTTGCGGCGACCGGCGTCTATTTTCTCGAGCGGAATGCTCAACCCGAATTCTTCGGCAGCGTTCCGGCCGCCGCATGGTGGGCCCTCGCAACGTTAACGACCGTGGGCTATGGCGACGTGGTTCCAATAACGCCGGCCGGGAAATTGTTCGGCGGCCTGATCATGATCTTCGGGCTTGCCATGTTCGCCCTGCCGATCGCCATCGTTGCCACCGGTTTCAGCCAGGAAGCGAGCCGCCGCGATTTTGTCGTGACCTGGAGCATGGTCGCGCAGGTGCCGTTGTTTGCCCAGCTTGACGCCATTTCCGTCGCCAACATCATGTCGCTGCTCTATTCGAGATCTTTCGAGCCCGGCGCGAAAATCGTGGTGGCCGGAACCGACGCCAAGGCGATGTTTTTTATCAGTTCAGGTGAGGTCGAGGTGAGGACCGGCGGCGAACAGATATTGCTAAGGGAGGGCGATTTTTTCGGTGAAATGGCCCTTCTGGAACAACGGCTTAGGGAGCACACCGTAATCGCCGTGACCAAATGCAGATTGCTGGTGCTGGAGAAAGAAGACCTGGCTCAGCTCTGCCACCAAACGCCGAAGATCTATCACCACATCCAAAGTGTAGCGGAAGCCCGCACAAAGGCTGCGCATGAGGCTAAAGCGAAACCCGTCCGGTCCCGCAAGGTAGCGGCGAAATAGAGTTCGCGCCGCCTAGGCCGCCGCTTCGGCCGCCATGGCGGCCGCAAGATTCTCGTCGATCTTGTCGAGGAAGCCGACCGTCGTCAGCCAAGGCTGATCCTTGCCAATCAGCAGGGCGAGATCCTTCGTCATAAACCCGCTCTCGATGGTGCCGACCACCACGTCCTCCAGGGTCAGTGCGAATTGACCGAGCTGTTTGTTGCCGTCCAGCTTGGCGCGGTGCTTCAGGGCGCGCGACCAGGCGAAGATCGAGGCAGTCGAGTTGGTCGAGGTGTCTTCGCCGCGCTCATGGGCGCGGAAATGGCGGGTAACGGTACCGTGCGCGGCTTCCGATTCGACGACCTTGCCGTCCGGCGTCATCAGCACGCTCGTCATTAGGCCCAATGATCCGAAGCCCTGGGCGACGATATCGGATTGCACGTCGCCGTCGTAGTTCTTGCACGCCCAGACAAAGCCGCCGGACCACTTCAGCGCGGCGGCCACCATGTCGTCGATCAGGCGGTGCTCATAGGTGAGACCGGCCTTCTCGAAGCGGGCCCTGAAGTCCTGGTTGAAGACTTCCTGAAACAGGTCCTTGAAGCGCCCGTCATAGGCCTTCAGGATCGTGTTCTTAGTGGAGAGATAGAGTGGATAGCCGCGGTCCAGCGCATAGGTCATGCAGGCCCGGGCGAAGTCTCGAATCGAGCTGTCCAGATTGTACATGCCCAGCGCCACGCCGGAGCCGGGGAAATCGTAGACTTCCCGGTCGATGACCTCCGAGCCGTCGCTGGCTTGCCATTTGATCGTCAGCTTTCCCGGTCCCGGCACAACGAAATCGGTGGCCCGGTACTGGTCGCCGAATGCGTGGCGGCCGATGATGATCGGCTGCGTCCAGCCCGGAACCAAGCGCGGTACATTGCTGCAAATGATGGGCTCGCGAAACACCACGCCGCCCAGAATGTTTCGGATCGTGCCATTGGGCGAACGCCACATCTCCTTGAGGCCGAACTCCTCGACGCGGTCTTCGTCGGGCGTGATGGTCGCGCATTTGACGCCCACACCGCGAGCCCTGATCGCCTCTGCCGCCTCGACGGTCACGCGGTCGTCAGTGGCGTCGCGATTCTGAATGCCGAGATCGTAGTACTCGAGGTCGATATCGAGATAGGGATGGATCAGCTTATCCTTGATGAGCTGCCAGATAATGCGCGTCATCTCATCGCCGTCGAGCTCAACGACGGGGTTTTCGACCTTGATCTTCGTCATTCTGTTCCGACCTCCAATGCGGAGCGCGCACGGCCCCGCCATCCCTATCGATCACGTTATTGTCCGCCCGAGGCTGGGCGTTGTGTGGCGGCGAACCCTATAGCATTGTGCACTGCCATGAGGAAGAAGACCCAGCGGTCCGGCGCAACCGGCGGAAACTCCCCGATCTCGCACCCGACCCAGCCGGAATCCGGCCCAGAGATGCAGCCATTGGGAGAACAGGCACCCGTTATTGTTCTGGTGCGTCCGCAGCTCGGTGAGAACATCGGTACCGCGGCGCGAGCCATGGCGAATTTCGGCGTTTTCGATTTGCGGCTGGTCGATCCCCGCGACGATTGGCCCAATGATCGGGCCCGCTCCGCGGCGGCCGGCGCCGATACGGTGATCGAAGAAGCCGGCTTGTTCAGCCGCACCGAGGAGGCGATCCAAGATCTGCATTACATCTGCGCCACCACGGCGCGTGTCCGGGATATGGTGAAGCCAGTCATGACGCCGGAAAGCGCGGTGGCCGAGATGCGCAAGCGGAGCCTCGAAGGCCAACGCTGCGGCATTCTTTTTGGGGCCGAACGTTCTGGCCTCGACAACGACCAGCTCAGCCTGGCCGACGCCATCATTACAGCGCCCGTTGATCCGGCATTTGCATCATTGAACCTGGCCCAAGCGGTCCTCATCTTATGCTATGAGTGGCTCAAGCAGTCAGGTGCAGAAAGCTTGGGACGGCAAACCGCTTTGGATGGTCCGGCGCGGGAAGGCTTGGCGATGCCGGGAACGCGTCCGGCCACGCGAGCGGAACTGGTCGGATTCTTCGAGCAGCTCGAATCGGGGCTTGATGCCTCCGGTTTCCTTTATCCACGGGAAAAGCGTCCGGCGATGGTTCGCAATATCCGCAATCTTTTCCATCGGGTCGGCGCAACCGAACAGGATGTGCGTACGTTGCGGGGGATTGTGGCGTCGCTGACGCGTGGCAAGGGTGGAAACGATGCGCCATAGTTCCGCCCCGATTATGGTATGCCAAGACGGTTCACCTCCCGCATGGGTTAGCCGCGACGACATAGGGGTCGGCTATGCATAAGGCGTTATGGCGCAGCCTCGCGGCGGTCCTAGTCATGGGGTTGCTTGCGCCACAGGGCGTTGCCCAAGATGCGCAGACCAAAGGCGGTCCAAGCGACCGGGCGGTTCGCGTGCTGGTCAGTTATACGTGGCAGACCATGCCCAAGGAGATCCAAAAACCTGACGGCAGCATGGTGACGGTCGAGGGTCAGGACGTCGATAAGTTCATGATTCCGATGGAAGCCGCGCGCCGCGTCGTGATGATCGCCAATCGGACCGCTGACGCCCAGCTCTGCGATCTGCCCCGGCACCAAGTCGCCAATCACAGAACCCTTATGAAGAAGGAAACCGACAGCAAGCGCTGGTCAGACGAGCAGCTTGCATTCATCCATATGCTCCATTTGGTGACCGTCGGCACCCGCACCGCCGATAGGATCGAAGCCCGAGAAGGCGGAGTGGCGCAGGGCGATGCCTCGGATGCCGAAAAGGCGGAGATGGAGGAGATCGTCAAGCGCAGGCAGCGATATGATTGCGAGGATGAGAAACGCGAGAGAGTCCGTCAGGAGATCGAAATTTTCGTGGGCCATCCCCCCACGCCATAGGCCAGGCGAAGGCGTCGGCGGGCCGGCGAGGCGCCATTCCGATTGACACGTCCATCCGATTGCGATTTACAGTGCCGCGGCGATGCGCGATCGGTTGCAAGATCCCCATTCGCCCCGAGAGACTTAGCCCATCCGCCAAATTCGGTGAGGCCACATTGACCGCCCGCGCGGCGACAACGTGTTGATTGGAAGACCATCATGACGAAGCGCATTCGCGCCAAATACAAGATCGACCGCCGCTTCGGTGAAAACATCTGGGGCCGGCCGAAGAGCTCGGTCAATAAGCGGGAATATGGTCCAGGCGAACATGGCCAGCGGCGGCGCGGCAAACTATCGGACTATGGCATTCAGCTCCGCGCCAAGCAGAAGCTGAAGGGCTATTACGGCAATATTACCGAGAAGCAGTTCAAGTCGATCTACCGCCAGGCTGAGCGCCTCAAAGGCGACACCAGCGAAAATTTGATCGGCTTACTGGAGCAGCGGCTCGACGCGGTGATTTATCGGTCAAAGTTCGTACCGACGGTTTTCGCCGCCCGTCAGTTCATCAATCACGGCCACGTCAAGGTCAATGGCAAGCGGGTTGATATTTCAAGCTATCGGTGCCGTGTTGGCGACGTAATCGAGGTGAATGAGGGCTCGCGGGATATCGGCATGGTGCTTGAGGCAACCCAAAGCTCCGAACGCGACGTGCCGGAATATATCGAGGTCGACCATGGCAAGATGACGGCCAAATTCGTGAGGATACCAGCGCTCACGGACGTGCCCTATCCGGTGCTCATGGAACCCAATCTGGTCATCGAGTTCTATTCCAGATAACGGCGCCAGGCGCCGACAGCATTTGCGGGCCGCCTTTCGGCGGCCTTTTTTGTTTCCAGCCCCGCGTAGATTGAGGCTTCTGGGCAAAGGCGGTCCCGAGGGGTATTGTTTGGCGCCTCGATGCAACAGGGGGATGCGCGATGTCCGAGAGCTTTGTCGCCGCCGTGGTCCAGGATTGTGCGGTGGTGTTCGACCGCGCCGCCACCCTCGAAAAGGTCCGTAATCTCACATCCGAGGCAGGCAAGCTCGGGGCGCGGGTTATCGTGTTTCCCGAGGCCTTCGTTTCGGGCTATCCCAAGGGCCTCGATTTCGGCGCCAGGATCGGCTCGCGCAAAAGCGAAGGCCGCGACGATTTCCGCCGTTATTTCGAGAGCGCGATCGACGTGCCGGGCCCCGACACGGAATTCATCGGGGCCGCTGCCAAGGCCGCCAAGGCATACCTTGTTATCGGCGTCATCGAACGCGACGGCGGCACGCTCTATTGCACAATTCTGTTTTTCGCGCCCGACGGATCGCTATTGGGCAAGCACCGTAAGCTGATGCCGACCGCCATGGAGCGGCTGGTCTGGGGCTTTGGCGATGGCTCGACCATGCCGGTGTTCGACACCGACGTAGGGCGGATGGGCGCGGTCATCTGTTGGGAAAACTACATGCCGCTCATGCGGACGGCGATGTACGCCAAGCAGATCCAGCTTTATTGCGCCCCCACCGCTGATGACCGCGATAGCTGGGCTCCATCGATGATCCATGTTTCGCTGGAGGGGCGGTGTTACGTGCTCTCCGCGTGCCAGTATTTGACCCGCGCCGATTGCCCGGAGAATTACGACAATATCCACGGCGACGACCCCAAGACGGTTCTGATGCGGGGTGGCAGCTGCATCGTCTCGCCATTGGGTCAATTGCTCGTCGGGCCCGACTTCAGCGGACCGACCATCCTGACGGCGGAAGTGGATCTGGGCGAAATCACGAGGAGCAAATACGACCTGGATGTCACCGGCCATTACGCCAGACCGGACGTTTTCCGTCTCCACGTGAACGAGCGGCCAATGCGCTCGGTCCTCAATTCGGTGGGGGAGGTGCCGGACCCGTTCGGAGCCCATGAGGACGCCGGCGAATAGGCGAGGCGTGAGGCTCAGGCTGCCGCCGAGCGGTAGCACTTCTCCTCGATCACGCCATAAGGGCCATAGGCCGCGTAAGTCAGATAGCCGAAGCGCTTCTCGTGCTCGTGTGAGATTTGGCCTTTGCCCCAGAAATCGGCAGACACCATTTCGGCCTCCCGATATTCGAAGCCTTTCGGAAGCTTGATCTGGGCCCGGAAGGGCTCGCCGGTCACCGGATTGCGGATTGGGCCGACATTGGCCTCCATCACATCCGGTACGGCGAAGCGGCCGACGCCGTTCTCGATGTCAAACTCGAACTCGATCTCGGCAAAGATCGGTTGGGGCTGGATGTCTATCGTGGCGCCATAGATATTGAAGAGCGTAGTCGGTTCCTGCTCTTTGCCCGACAGGATCGTAAAGAGGGCATCCAGCTGAGCCTTATCGGCGCGCGAATCGATCACGGATTGGAAGCTGCCACCGCCCTCATGCACCGCTCCAGGCCAGTGAAAAACACCTCCGAAACAAAGCCCGTCGAGGCTGGTATCGGCGAAGTGACCCTTGACGATTTGGTTTGCTTCGACACCCTCGCAATGCCCCTGAGTGGGCGGTGCCATAAACTCGCAGGGGCAGCCATAATCGCAGTTGCACACCGCGATCTTCCTGACCTCAAGCATCCAATCGACATAGGCCATCGGGTTTCTATCCGTCCTGCCCGATGATCGGGCTCAATCGGCTGAAGCACTGGCAGCGCCCGCCCGACTAGCGATGCGGCAATAGCGCTTTGATATTCGAGATTCGAAGCCGTTCAGGCGGTTTGGGTCTGTTGGGCGTGGCTTACGCCCTTTTCGCTCAGCAGCTCCTGCAGTTCGCTCGCCTGAAACATCTCGCGCACGATATCGCAGCCGCCCACGAACTCTCCCTTTACATAGAGCTGCGGGATGGTGGGCCAGTTGGTGAAGGACTTAATGCCTTCGCGCAGGCTCAAATCTTCCAGCACGTTGATGTCGCTATAATCAACGCCGAGATGGTCGAGGATCTGCACCATTTGGCTGGAGAATCCGCATTGGGGAAACTGCCGGTTTCCCTTCATGAAAAGCACGACGTCATTGTCGGCGACCTGCTTGCGAATCCAATCCTGAATTTGTTGCTCGCTCATTGAAGATAGGTCCTTTGCTTAGCTGTCGGGCGCCGAGGTTTGCAAGGCAAGGGCGTGCAGCGCGCCGCCCATATTACCTTCAAGCGCTTCATAAATCATCTGGTGCTGCTGTACGCGGTTCTTTCCGCGAAACGCTTCGGATACGATTTCAGCCGCGTAATGATCGCCATCGCCCGCCAGATCGCGAATCGTGATCTGCGCATCGGGCAGCTTTTGTTTGATAAGCCGCTCGATCTCGTTCGCATCCATCGGCATGCGTCAAGTCTCCATCGGAAAAAACTATATGGACTTCATATAGTCGGGCAGCCAAGCCTCGTGAAGGTCTTTTAATTGTTGAATTGGCCAAAACACTTCATCCGACAACCGAAGTTCGTCACCGCCGGTGTGCCCGATAGTCCGCGCTGGAATGCCTGCGGCCATGGCGCGTGAAATGATTTCGTCCTCCCCCTCAGCAAGGCTGATGAGATAACGGCCCTGGTCTTCGCCGAACAGGACTGCGTGGAGCGGCAGAGGCCCCCCATAGGCCGCCATCGCCACGCCTATGCCGCTGGCGATCGCCATTTCGGCAAGCGCCACGAGCAGACCGCCGTCGGAGACGTCGTGGACGGCTGTGACCGATCCTTCACCGATCAGGCCGCGAACGAAGTCGCCGGTTCTGCGCTCGGCTTCGAGATCGACCGGCGGCGGCGCGCCCCGCGCCTGATCCAGTATTTCGCGCATGTAAAGGGATTGGCCCAGATGTCCGCGCTCTGAGCCCAACAGCAGAAGCGTTTCACCCTCCGCCTTAAGAGCTATCGTCGCCATCGCATCGAGGTCCGGAATCAAGCCGATGCCGCCGATGGCCGGCGTTGGCGGGATCGCTTTGCCGTCGGTCTCATTGTAGAGCGAGACATTGCCCGAGACGACAGGGAAGTCGAAGGCACGGCAGGCCTCGGCCATGCCTTCGATGCATCCGACAAATTGGCCCATCACTTCCGGCCGCTCGGGGTTGCCGAAATTGAGGCAGTCCGTGATTGCGAGGGGCAGTGCTCCAGTTGCGGTGAGGTTCCGCCAGACCTCCGCGACCGCCTGCTTGCCGCCTTCACGCGGGTCGGCTGTGCAATAGCGTGGTGTCACGTCTGCGCTCGCGGCAAGGCCCTTGCTCGTGCCATGCACCCGTACGACCGCCGCATCGCCGCCCGGCCGCTGCACGGTGTCGGCCATCACCATATGGTCGTACTGCTCCCAGACCCAACGCCTGGAGCAGAGGTGGCTCGAACCCAGCAGTGTCTCGAGGGCATCGGTCAGGGATTCAGGACCTGGGACCTCTTCGGGCGGGATGACTGCGGGCGGGTCTGCCAGCTTCCAGGCGCGCTTGTATTCGGGCGCGGAATTGGCGAGCACGTCCACCGGAACATCGACTTCAACCTGGCCCTTGTGGCGCACCACCAGCCGTCCGGTGTCGGTGGTGCGCCCGACAACGGCGAAATCCAAGCCCCATTTTTCAAAGATCGCTTGCGCTTGCTTCTCGGCCCCCGGCTTCAACACCATCACCATGCGCTCCTGGCTTTCGGAGAGCATCATTTCATAGGCCGTCATGGCCTCCTCGCGCGCCGGAACGCGGTCGATGTCGAGCTCAATGCCGACCCCGCCCTTGTCGGCCATTTCGACGCTGGAGCAGGTGAGGCCGGCGGCGCCCATATCCTGGATCCCGATAATGGCGTCGCCCGCCATCAATTCCAGACACGCTTCGATCAGGAGCTTTTCGGTAAAAGGATCACCGACCTGGACAGTGGGACGCTTCTCATCGGCATCTCCACTGAATTCTGCCGAAGCCATGGTGGCGCCGTGAATCCCATCGCGTCCGGTCTTAGAACCCACATAGACCACCGGAAGGTCGGTTCCGCTCGCGGCCGCATAGAAGATCTTGTCGGTCCGCGCCAAGCCGACGCACATGGCGTTGACCAGGATGTTGTTGTTGTAGCCGGCGTCGAAATTGACCTCGCCGCCGACGGTGGGGACCCCGACACAGTTGCCGTAGCCACCGATGCCGGCGACGACGCCTGCAACCAAATGTCTGGTCTTCTCGTGCCCCGGTGCGCCGAAGCGCAAAGCGTTGAGATTGGCCACGGGCCGGGCGCCCATGGTGAAGACGTCGCGCATGATGCCGCCAACGCCGGTGGCGGCCCCCTGATAGGGCTCGATGAAGGAGGGATGGTTGTGGCTCTCCATCTTGAAGACCGCGGCGTCGCCATCGCCCAGATCGACCACGCCGGCGTTTTCGCCCGGACCTTGGATGACCCGCTCGCCCGCGGTGGGGAGCTGTCTGAGCCAAAACTTCGATGATTTGTAGGAGCAGTGCTCCGACCACATCACCGAAAAGATGCCGAGCTCTGTCAGGGTGGGCTCACGTCCCAAGATATCGAGCAGGTGATCGTATTCGTCGCCCGTCAACCCGTGCTCGCTCGCAAGCTCCGGCGTGACGCGCAGCGCGCTCTGGCTACTCTGGGCGGTGGCCATCAGTTCAGTGCCCCCAGCAGCGAAGTGAACACGCCCGCGCCGTCGGTGCCGCCGAGTGCTGCATCGGCCAAGCGCTCTGGGTGGGGCATCAGTCCCAGCACACGGCCGGACTTGTCGTAGACGCCGGCGATGTTGGACTGCGATCCGTTGGGATTTGTCTCCGCGCTAACGGTACCGGCTTGATCGCAATACCGGAACGCCACACGCCCCGAGTCCTCGAGTTCGTCCAGCGTTTCGGGATCGGCGAAGTAATTGCCGTCGTGATGGGCGATCGGGATCGTGATCACATCGCCGGTGCGATAATCCGCGGCGAAGATCGTATCGTCGCGCTCGACCCGCAGTCGCACGTCCCGGCAGACAAATTTCAGCGAGGCGTTGCGCATCAGGACGCCGGGCAGAAGACCGGTTTCGGTCAGGACCTGAAACCCATTGCAGATACCCAGCACCGCGACGCCGTCGCCCGCCTTCTTCACCACGTCCCGCATGATGGGCGAGTGCGCCGCCATGGCGCCCGAGCGCAGATAATCGCCATAGGAAAAGCCGCCGGGAAGCACTATCAAATCGGAATCGGGCACCTCGCTAGCGCCGTGCCAAACCATGTTCGGCGCAGCGCCGGAAGCTGCCTCCAGGGCAACCGCCACGTCGCGATCGCAGTTGGAGCCTGGAAAGACGACGACGGCAGCCTTCATGCGGCCTCGAGCTCGAATTGATAGTTTTCGATCACGGTGTTCGCGAGTAGTTGCTCGCACATGCGCTCGATCTGGTCCCGGGCGCGGCCGGGGTCGCTCTCGTCGATATCCAGCTCGACGTATTTTCCTTGCCGCACGCCCTCCACGCCGTCGAAGCCAAGCGCTCCAAGCGCGTTTGCGATGGCCTTGCCCTGGGGGTCTAGGACGCCGCTCTTAAGCGTGATGGTGATACGAGCTTTCATGTGCGTGAAGCTGTTGCCGCCTATTTGGAGCGAACCAATACGGGCCCCTTCCGCTCCGAAGGATTGCTTTCGACCAGAATTCCAAGCCGCCTTGCGACCTCCTGGTAAGCTTCGATCAGCCCGCCCATGTCGCGACGAAAGCGGTCCTTGTCGAGCTTGTCCTGGGTTTCGGTATCCCACAGCCGGCAGGAGTCCGGCGATATTTCATCGGCCAGCACGATCCGCAGCATGTCGTTTTCATAGAGCCGGCCGAATTCGCATTTGAAGTCGATCAGACGGATACCGATGCCGAAGAATAGGCCCGCCAGGAAGTCATTGATGCGCAGCGCAAGCGCGGTCATCTCGTCGATTTCCTGGGGGCTCGCCCAACCGAATGCGGTAATGTGCTCTTCCGAGACCAGGGGGTCGTCGAGCTCGTCGGACTTATAGCAGAACTCGACGATGGAGCGCGGTAGCGCGGTGCCCTCTTCGAGCCCGAGGCGCTTGCAAATCGATCCTGCCGCCACATTGCGCACTATGACCTCGACCGGAATGATCTCCACTTCGCGGATCAATTGCTCGCGCATATTCAGCCGCTTCATGAAATGGGTCGGCACGCCGATCTCTCCCAAGCGCTGGAACAGAAATTCGGAGATCCGGTTGTTCAAGACGCCCTTGCCCTCGATCCGGTCGTGTTTTTTGTTGTTGTAAGCCGTAGCGTCGTCCTTGAAATGCTGGACGAGCGTGCCGGGTTCGGGGCCCTCATATAGGATTTTCGCCTTGCCTTCATAAACGCGGCGTCGCCGATTCATTGGCTGGTCCTTTCAAAAAGCAGGCACTGGGGACATCCCGCGAAATGCTGCATGCCGCGCGCCCACAGGCCATATATGGGGTGCTCTCGTCTCGGCACAATCGGCACGCATGCCGCAGGAATCATTGTGAAAGCCTTGATCGAACCTAGCCGAACGGCGCGCGCGAAACAATCGCGCGCCGCGCCGGGCGAGCAACTTTTGACCCGGTTGATTTGCATGCACCCCCGGGCTATGCCTGGGATCAGAATTCGGCTGCCGCAGGTCCCGATTTAGGCCCCATTTACCGCCTTCGATATAGGGGTCCCTAAGGAGTATTCGCATGACCACTTTCGACGACCGCCAGAAGGCCTATGAAACGAAGTTCGCCCATGACGAAGAGCTCAAATTCAAGTCGACAGCCAGACGAAACAAACTGCTGGGCCGGTGGGCCGCGGAAAAAATGGGTCTTAGCGACGAGACCGCGGAGGCCTATGCCAAGGACGTGGTGATCGCCGATTTGCAGGAGCCTGGCGAAGAGGACGTGTTCCGCAAAATCCGTGAAGACTTTGACGCCAAGGGCGTCGAGCAGTCAGACCATCAGATTCGCCGCGCCATGGAGGAGTTGATGGTGGAAGCCGTTCACCAAATCGAGACCGAGGGCAAGGGATAGCGCACGAGCGGGGCTCCATGGGGGTAGACGTCTTCCGAAGCGCGGCCCAGGAAGGGCGGCTTCTCTTCAATGCCTGGACTGTGCTGGGATCGCCCTACGCCATCGAGATTCTCGGTGCCGCGGGCTGGGACGTTCTGACCCTCGATCAGCAGCACGGGCTTGGCGATTACGACACGCTGGTCAATTGCCTGACGGCAGCTCGGGCAGCAGGGCTGCCGGCGCTTGTTAGGGTCGCGGCGAGTGATGCCGATGTGATCGGACGGGCGCTCGACGGGGGCGCCCAAGGCGTTATTTGCCCGATGATCAACTCTGCCCAAGACGCCGAGAACGCCGTGAGCGCAGTGAAATATCCGCCGCGGGGCACGCGCAGCTGGGGACCATACCGCGCCCAGTTCATGAGCGAGGGCGATTACGTCACCCAAGCCAATGACTGGACCGTGGCCTGCATTCAAATCGAAACCGCGAGCGCGTTGGACCAGCTCGACGATATCCTGGCCGTTGAGGGTCTCGACATGGTGCTGGCCGGGCCGAATGACTTGAGCATGACCCTGCTGGGCCGCGCTGACATTCGGGCCAAGGAGGTGACGGACGCGCTCGATTTGATTTGCAGAAAAGCGCGCGAAGCCAACGTCATGACGGCGGTATTCGCCAATGACGTCGATTACGCGCGGCCCCTCGCCGAGGCCGGCTGGGGCGTGCTGACAGTGGGCACTGACGGTGGAATGCTGGAGGACGCAGCTAGGAGCGTTTTGGCGGAGCTTGGATCAGACTAGAGCAGCCGCACCAACAAGGCGCGGCTAAGTCTTGCCGAACACCCTTTCGAAAATCTCATCGACATGAGCCGTGTGGCGCTGCAGGTCGAATAGCGCATCGATTTCGGCCGCGGGCAACGCCTTGGCGATTTGCGGGTCGGCCTTCAACAGGTCCTGAAAGCTTTGCTCGCTGTTCCAGGCTTGCATGGCGTGCTTCTGGACCAGCCCATAGGCCTCCTCCCGGGAGAACCCGGCCTGTGTAAGTGCTAGCAGCACATGTTGCGAGTGAGGCAGGCCGCCCAGCATTTCCAGGTTCGCCAGCATTCGATCCGGATAGACGACGAGCCGTTCGACGAGGCCGGTGAGCCGCGCCAGCGCGAAGTCGAGGGTGGCCGTGGCGTCGGGGCCGATCATGCGCTCGACCGACGAGTGGGAGATGTCACGCTCGTGCCACAGCGCCACGTCTTCGAGCGCGGGGAGGGCGTAGGCGCGCACCATGCGAGCGAGTCCGGTGAGGTTTTCCGAGAGCACCGGATTGCGCTTATGGGGCATGGCGGACGAGCCCTTCTGCCCCTTGGAGAAGAATTCTTCCGCCTCGGATATTTCGGTCCGCTGCAGATGGCGGACTTCCGTGGCAAGTCTTTCGAGTGAGCTCGCGATCACGGCGAGGGTAGCGAAATACATGGCGTGCCGGTCGCGCGGTATTACCTGTGTCGAAATCGGTTCCGGCGTCAGGCCCATCTGCTTGGCCACATGGGCCTCGACCCTGGGATCGACGCTGGCGAAAGTGCCGACAGGTCCCGATATTGCGCAAGTCGCGACCTCCTGGCGGGCTTGCTCAAGCCGCTGCTTGGCCCGGTCGAATTCGGCATAAGCTTGGGCGAGCTTGAGGCCGAATGTGGTGGGCTCCGCATGAATGCCATGACTGCGGCCGATGCAGAGGGTCATCTTGTGCTCGATCGCGCGGGCCTTCAGGGCGGCGAGCAGACCATCGAGATCTTCGAGCAGGATGTCGGCGGCCCGCACCAGCTGGACATTGAAGCACGTGTCGAGCACGTCCGACGAGGTCAGCCCCTGGTGAACGAAGCGGGCTTCCTCGCCCACATGTTCGGCGAGGCTGGTCAGGAAGGCGATCACATCGTGCTTTACTTGCGCCTCGATTTCGTCGATCCGATCCACGTCGAAACCGCCACGCTCGCGCACCGCCTTAGCGGCGGATTTGGGAATCAAGCCCAGCTCCGCCATCGCGTCGCAGGCGTGAGACTCTATCTCGAGCCAAATACGAAATTTGGTCTCTGGCGCCCATAACTCGGCGAGTGGAGCCCTGGTGTAGCGCGGTATCATATGGTTGTCGTGCCTGCGCGTGGCGCTCAGGAAGGTCGGAGCCCCGTGATGTAGCAAACGGGGCAGTGGGTCACAATCAGCGGCACGCCTTTTGGTTTACTTGGGCTCGGGCACGTGCCTCGGACCGACAATGGCAATGATCAGGCCAGCCGCCAGCAATAGCCCGGCTAGTCCAATTCTGAGCGGCACCCCGATGAACAGCATGAAGGTATAAAAGCCGCCGACCGATGCGCCGTAGAGGCCCGATAGGCTGAAGTCTTGATGGGCTGGATTGAAGATGAAATTGCTGGCCACAACAAGCAGCCCGCCAATAGCGCTGAAGCTCAGCGTGTAGGTAATCAGGGCGTAGAGAAACCGGATCACGATGCCGCGCTCGGAAGCGAAGGATTGCAGCCACCATGCGAGCAGTGCGGCAAGGAAGCCTGCCGTCGCACATAGGATCAGCGTCGTTCGCGCCTGGTCCGACATAATCCGGCCCGGATGCATGTAATCGGTGATCAGAACCGCCGCGCTGGAGATGCCCATGACGCTCGCGAACAGCAGCGCCAGAATGAATCCTACAACGGCTGAAATGCCGAGTTTTGCCATTGCCCCGCGCCCCCTTTTTCGCGCAAATCAATTAGCGCCAGATAAGCACGCGCACAATCCGACCGCAATGCACCAGCCGCCTGACGCTCTATTCAGGCACATGCGTTACGGCTAGAAATCGACGGTCCGGACCTTCGAAGCCCACGCGCGAAACGCTCACCAATATGGCCAGGACTTCACGCTGATCCGGACGGCGGTAAGCTACGATTGCCGAGATGCCATAGCCGAGGGGACAGCCGCGGCTCTCGGGAATGGAGGTATCCTGATGCAGGGTCACGGGCGAGGCGCCCGACTTTTGGCTTCGCAGTTGAAACCCCACCATGGGCTGATCGGTCAGCCCCTTGCAGCTCTGGGGCGCCGGCAATGGCAGCTCCGTAAGCTGGAATATCTGCGGCTCGTAGGCGCCTGGCAGTTGGTAGCGCCGATTTACCGTCTCGCGGTGGGGGTCGTTGCCCAATTCCGCCACCGGGTCGCTGGCCAGAAGTTGGCCCGGATATTTGATCTCTAATTTCTCAAGGATCGGCACGGCCTGGTCCGCCGCCTGTTTGCGGGCGGTGGCGAGCTCCGCCTGGTCCTGCTTCACCAGCACGCGAACCGGCGTATCGGCCACCCAGGCATCCTGCTCCACGTCGATGACGAAGATATCGGCGTAAGGGAAGCCCGAGCCATCCTGGATACCGAATTGCTCGAAAGCGAAATAGCGGCCATCGCCGGAAAAGCCCATGGCGCGGCGCTCGGCGCCGTCGCCGGCATGGGCAGGGACAAGCGCAAGCGGAGCTAGAATTATCGCCAATCCAGCAATGTATCTCAGCTCGAAAATGCCTTCGGGACGGTCCGGACGGAAGCGTTTGGTTTTTGAATTGGCTCGCATGGCTGGCTCACGCTTTGGTTTGCGGGAAAACATCGCGATACGCTGGCGATGAATGGGGATCGTCCGGGAAGGCCGTTGCTTCGTAGACGCCCTTCGCAATCGCCCTGGCCAGCGCATTGGCGGCCGCCACGCCTAGACGGGCAAGTCCCCATATCGGGTCGGGCGCCTCGCCGGTACCTGTCGAAATGGCAAACACGATGTCGCCGTCAAGCGGCGAGAATACGGGATAGATCGCCCTAGCGAGGCCGGCTTGAGCCATGATCGCCAAGCGCAGCAAGGCCGGGCGATCGAGCTTCGCATCTGTGGCGACCACGCAAAGCGTGGTGTTTTGATTTGGCGCACCCTTGAGGCGTGGTTCATTCGCACCCTCGGGCCAAACCTTCGGCCAGCCGCGGCAGCCGAATTCAGCTGCGACCTCCAGAGGTGCGGCCAGGAAATGCTCGGTTTCCCCGATCACCACATTGCCGGCCGCATTGACGGCGGCGAGCGCTCCCACGGTCGTGCCATTGCCGCGCCATGACGCGCTTCCCAAGCCACCCTTCAGCCGCTCGGTCGTGGCGCCATAGCCAGCGCCAACCGTGCCGAGCTCGAACTCCACGGATGCTGCTTCGCAGGCCCTATAGCCAAGGTCCTGATAGGGCGGGCGTCTGCCCCAGTCCTTATTCCCGCCATTCAGCAGATCGAACAGAATGGCCTGGGGCACGATCGGAACCGTCGAGTCGCCGAATTGAAGGCCGACTTTGCGTTCCCGCAGGAACGATTGCACCCCCGTTGCTGCATCGAGCCCGAGGGCCGAGCCGCCGGAGAGCGCGAGCCCGTGGATCTCGCTGATGGTGCCTGCAGCGTCGAGGGCATTTGTTTCGCGGGTTCCAGGTCCCCCGCCGCGCACGTCGACGGCGGCCACCGCTGGCTGGTCCGGCAGGATGACGGTGACGCCGGAACGCAGGCTCTCATCGTGCGCGTGACCGACGCTCAGGCCCTCGACATCCGTGATCAGGTTTCGCGCGGGCAATCCGTTGGCCTCACGGAATGGCGCTAATTGATTTGCGAATAGGTGCCGTCCTTCCACTCGTAAAAGGCGTAGGGCGGCAAGTTGGGATCGCCATTTTTGTTAAATTCGAATTTGCCGATCACGGTGTCGAAGTTGCCGGAATGGAGTTCCTTCATCACCTTGGCGGGATCTGCCGAACCGGCCTTTTCGGCCGCCTGTTTCCACGCCTGAATGGCCGCATATGTATAAAGAACATAGCCCTCGGGCTCGATTCCCTTGGCCCGGAAACGCTCGACGATCTCAAGCGCGGCTGGATTCTTGCGGGGATCGGGCGAAAACGTCATCAGCGTGCCATCGCCCGCCTTGCCGGTGATCGCCGCATATTCCTGGGTCACAAGCGCATCGCCGCCTATAAGGGTGGTGTCCATGCCCTGATCGCGCATCTGCCGGGTCAGCAGCCCTGCCTCGTTGTGGTAGCCACCGACATAGAGCACGTCGATCTGGTTCTGCTTGAGCTTTGAGACGAGTGCCGCGAAATCCTTGTCACCCTTGGTATAGGTGTCGAAGATTTTTTCACGCTTTCCGGCGGCGTTCAGCGCCTTGTGGGTCTCGTCCGCCAGGCCTTTGCCATAGGCGGATTTGTCGTGGACGATGGCGATGTTCTTGTCGCCAAAATTCTTGGCGAGATAGGCGCCGGCGACACTTCCCTGCTGGTCGTCGCGGCCACAGACCCGAAACACGTTTGGGCCGCCCTCATCGGTCAACTTTGGATTGGTCGAGGCCGGTGAAATCTGGATGATCCCTTCCTCCTCGTAGACTTTCGAGGCGGGGATCGAGGAATCCGAACAGAAATGGCCGGCAACGAAGACGGCACCGTCGCTCACCAGCCTGGTCGCCACGGCCACCGCCTGTTTGGGGTCGCAGGCATCGTCATAGATCTTCATCTCGAGCGGCTGGCCTAGCACTCCGCCCGCCTTGTTTATGTCTTCAATCGCTAGCTCGGCACCGCTTTTAAGCTGTTCGCCAAAGGCCGCATCCTGCCCGGTCATGGGGCCGACAACCGCGATTTTGGTGTCGGCGCTCGCAACGCCCGCGAACGCGACCGCAAATGCAAGAGCCAGCGCCGCAACTAAAAGTCTTCTCATATTGTCAATTCTCCAATTCGATCGGCCCCAACGACCGTGAATAGCCGGACAAGCCGTCTATATTTGGTGAGCCCAGAGGGAGTTGCAATTCGCGGCGCACCTAGTTCTCAGACCAGGTGATAGGGCTTGTTCTGCGATAAAGCCAGCGATAGCGCGTGACCATCTGATTTGTCCGGGTTACGCGATAGCCGAGGCTGGCGATCAGCACCAGGACCAGAGTATCCGCCAGATAGAATTGAAGCGAGAGCAGGGTGCCCTCAAACAGCGCGTAATTGAAGAAACGTACAGCCGCTCCGAGCAAGGCAGCGGAATAGAGTACCCTGCGATAGGGCTGCCAGGTCAGCGCCAAGCCGCGGGCCGCCATCCAGGCAGCGCCACCCGCTATCACGCAGGTGAGGATAAAGAATACCTGGAACGAATTTTCCCAAAGAATGCCCACGGGACTAGCTCGCTTTCTTAGCCCGGGCACTCGGATGGACGCCGCCCTCCAGATAGGCTGCTTGGACTTCCTTGTTGTGCAGAAGCTCGCCTCCCGTTCCCGACAGCGTGATTTCGCCGTTCACCATCACATAGCCGCGATGCGCCAGCCTCAAGGCGTGAAAGGCGTTCTGTTCGACCAGGAAGACCGTGAGCCCGCGGCTTTCGTTCAGGTTCTTTATCACTTGGTAGATCTGTTGAACGATCAGCGGGGCGAGACCCAATGACGGTTCGTCCAGAAGAAGCAGTTTCGGCCGCGCCATCAGTGCCCGCGCGATCGCCAACATCTGCTGCTCGCCGCCAGAGAGCGTACCGCCCCGTTGTGAACTGCGCTTTTTCAGGATCGGAAACAGGTCATAGACTAGCTCTAAATCGTCATCGAAGGCGTCATCGAGGGCGAGGATCGCGCCCATCTTCAAATTTTCCAGCACGGTCATCCGCGGAAAAATCCGGCGGCCCTCCGGCGACTGCGCAATCGAGAGGTGCATTATCTGATGCGTCGGCATTTGGGTGATGTCTTGGCCCTCGAACAGGATGCGCCCCCTGCGTGCGCGCGGGTTGCCGCAAATCGTCATCATCAGGGTGGATTTGCCGGCGCCGTTCGCACCGATCAGAGCGACGATCTCGCCCTCGAAGATCTGCAAATCGACACCCCGCAAGGCGATGATCTTGCCGTAATAGGTCTCGAGCCCCTGTATATCGAGCAGCGGATCGCTCAAGACGCAATCTCCTTGGTCGCCGCTTCGACGTGCTCGTCTTCGACGCCGAGATAAGCCGCCACAACGGCTGGATCTTCCCGCACCTGCTTCGGCGTCCCATCCGAGATCTTCTCACCATAGTCGAGAACCACGATGTGGTCGGAAATCCCCATTACCACGCCCATGTCGTGCTCGATCAGGAGAATGGAAATCTCCTCCTGCTCGCGAATGCTGAGCAGCAGGGTATTGAGGTCCGCGGACTCGCGGGCATTGAGGCCGGCAGCGGGCTCATCCAGACACAACAGGGTGGGCTTTGTGCACATGGCGCGCGCAATCTCGACGCGGCGTTGGTCGCCATAGGCGAGTTCTCCCGCGGCATCGTCCGCGCGCCCCGCCAGATCCACCCGTTCCAGCCAGTGAAGCGCGAATTCCACCGCCGTGGCCTCGGCATCGCGATAACTTTTCGCTCCGACGATGCCGCCGATTGAAAAGCCCGAGGCGGTCATTAGGTCATTGTGCTGGGCCACCAATAGATTCTCCAGCACGGTCATGCCGCTGAACAGCCTGATGTTCTGAAAAGTTCGAGCTACCTGGGCAGTTTGGGAGACCTGGTTTTCCGGCATCCGCTCCAAAAGGTAGAGCGCCCCCGATTCGCGCTCGACAAAGCGTCGGCCACTTTCGGTAAGCGCGGCCAGCTCGCCCATCACGCCGTCGCCACCGCGCTTCAAGATAATCCGGCCCTCGCTCGGCTTATAAAAGCCGGTGATGCAGTTGAAGACCGTGGTCTTGCCCGCACCATTGGGGCCGATCAATGCGGTGATGTCGCCGCGGCCGGCGGAGAAACTCAGATTATCCACGGCCAGCAGGCCGCCGAAACGCATGGTCAGATGCTCGACCGTTAGAACGGGATCGCGTTCCCAGCGGGATGCCATCACTGTGCTCCGCCGACAGTCTCGGGGGGATCTCGTTTGCCGCCTGCAAGAATCGTTGGGGCGCGGGTCGCGATCAGGCCTCGCGGACGCCAGACCATGATGAAGACCATGGCGAGACCGAACACCAGCATCCGGTACTGCTCCAGATCTCGGAACAGCTCAAAGCCGCCAATCAGGATGATTGCCGCGATGGCAACGCCAATCTGAGAGCCCAACCCCCCTAGCACCACGATCGCCAGGATGATCGCAGACTCGATAAACGTGAACGACTGCGGCGAGATGAAGCCTTGCCTGGCGGCGAAGAAGGACCCGGCAAATCCACCAAACATTGCGCCGATGGCGAACGCGGTAAGTTTGGTGTTGGTGGTGTTTATGCCGAGCGAGCGGCACGCGATCTCGTCCTCGCGGAGCGCCTCCCAGGCGCGCCCGATCGGCAATCTGCGCAAGCGGATCGTGATCAGGCAGGTGATCAGCGCCAGAATCAGGATGATGTAATAGAGATAGATGATGCGGTGGAGCGGCGAGTAGCTGAGGCCAAAGAACTGAGCGAAGGTATCGTCGCCAAAGGCCTTGAATTGGAGGCCAAAGAGCGTGGGTCTGGGAATGCCAGATATGCCGTTTGGCCCATTGGTCAAATCGTCCCAGTTTAGTAGGACCACGCGGATGATCTCGCCAAAGGCAAGCGTGACGATTGCGAGATAGTCGCCGCGCAAGCGCAGCACCGGAAAACCCAGAATCAGGCCCCAGAGCGCGGCCAGGGCCCCTGCGATCGGCAGGCTGATCCAAAATCCTAGATCGAAATGGATCGCAATCAGCGCGAACGAATATGCACCGACAGCATAGAAGGCGACATAACCCAGATCCAATAAGCCCGCCAAACCGACGACTATGTTCAATCCCCAACCCAGCATGACGTAGGTCAGGACCAGGATTGAAACATCCATGATGTAGCGGTCGGAAAACGGCATGAACGGCAAGATGACCGCGAAAGCGATCATTGCCGGTGCAAGCCAGCGGCCGAAATCTGTCGGCGGCAACCCAATTTTTGCCTGGTCCAGCACAGCGGAAACCCGCGAGGTCACGTCGCCCTCCCGCAGCAGGTTGAGGGCCAAGCGGCCAACAAACACCAAGCCCATCGCCGTAAAAGCGAGCCACCAACGGTTTTGCAGAACAAGGCTGCTACCCTGTTGGACCGTGCGTTCACTCAACAATGGAACGGAGAGGGCGAGTGCAATTAGGGCAGCAATACCTGCGTCCTTAAATGCGGGAGCGAGCCGCGACACGAGCGCAGTGCTCGGCGCGGCACCATCGCGGGTGGTCTGCGCGGCCTCGGCCAAAGCTCCTAGACCTTCTCGATTTCAGGGCGCCCCAGAAGCCCGGAGGGCATGAATATCAGGACGATGGCCAGGATCGAAAAGGCGGCTACATCCTTGTATTCGCCGGAGAAATAGCCGGCCCAGAATGTCTCGATGAGGCCGATGATGAGGCCGCCCAGCATGGCGCCGGGCAGCGAACCGATGCCGCCCAGAACCGCGGCTGTGAAAGCTTTGATTCCGGCAATGAAGCCGATGTAGAAGTCGATCACGCCGTAATAGAGCAGATACATCAGGCCGGCGACCGCGGCGAGGGCTGCACCCATCACGAAGGTGAGTGAGATAGTCCGGTCGACATTCACGCCGAGCAGAGATGCCATCACCCGATCTTGCTCGCAGGCGCGTTGGGCCCGGCCCAAAGGCGTCCTGGCGATAATCAGCGAAAACACCGTCATGAGCATTACGGTGGTGATGACGATGATGATCTGAATGTTCGAGAGCGTAACGACGAAGCCGCCGCTTTCGGACACAATGTGATTGCCGGTTATCACGGGCTGCAGCGGTTTGACCCGGGCGCCCTGTGCAATTTGCACGAAATTTTGCAGCACGATCGACATGCCGATGGCTGTGATCAGGGGCGCCAGGCGGAAGGATTCCCGCAATGGCCGGTAAGCCAGTCGCTCTACCGTCCAGCCCCAAATTGACGTGAGTATCATGGCCGCCAGCAGCACCAGCAGCAGTGCGAGGGGAATCCAGGTGATGCCCAGGCCGATCAGGGCAAGGAATGTGATCAGCGCGATAAAGGAACCGACCATGAAAATGTCGCCATGGGCGAAGTTGATCATGCCGATGATGCCATAGACCATGGTGTAGCCGATCGCGATCAGCCCATAGATCGAGCCCAAGGTGACCCCGTTGATCAGCTGCTGAAGAAAATAATCCATAGCGCTCGCTCGGCGATCACGCTCGACAAACGGATTTCGACTGGTCGGAAAACTGATGGCGCGCAATCTGCGCGGTTAGTTAGCAGAATGGCGGCGGCCAATACAACGCCGTCCAGAGGACTAACGGGGTAGGACTGGGCTTAAAGCAGGTTGTGAGAACCGTCGCAGAAGGGCGGATCTCCAGTGTCCTTACAGCCGCACAGATAGACCGTCTCGGTGGCTTCTGCCGTAAAGACAACGGGCTCAAAACCGGTTCCCTTGTGGGAACCGTCGCAGAAGGGCTGAGTTTTGCTGCGCCCGCAGCGGCACCACGCGTAGGTCTTTCCCTCTTCGACCTCAACTTGATAAGGACCCAACTGCGGCCGAACCGGCTCTTCTGCCATCGCCTGCATCCTTTCATCAGACTAGACCCAATGAAGGGTCGTCGCCGATCCCCGCCTTGTCCGACCGTTGGAACCGGCGCTCCCCGTCACGGCATGCTTATCGAATCCATGATGCCAGCACAAGCCGACGCTGGCGCGGGGTCTGGCCCGGGCGCGCGCGGAAAAGAGCGTTAAATTTTTTGGCATTGTGACACTCCAATCGGAACCAAATACGTATTACGTTGTTGTGGACTTTCCCTGAATTGTAGGGAAAAGCGGTTTCGTGAACGGCCAATCGCACGTTTGTAATCGCAGGTGGTGCCGTGGCATCCTATATCTCAGTGATTGTTGACCACCCTTCCGCGCACGCTCGCGGCTCAAGGGCATTGGAAGGATTCACGCAATGTCGACGCTGATCTTCTTAATCATTTGTGCCGCAGCAGTGTTTGCACTGGCCATGAGGCAGGCCCCGACCTGGGCCTGGGCGGCATCGATCGCAGTGCTCTCATTATTGGCGGGACCGGTGGGTTCCTTGTGGAGTCCGATCATTTGGATCGGCTGGATTGTGGCCGCAGTCCTTGCCGCGCTCTCCTTCCCGGAGTTGCGCCGCAACCTGGTGACCAGACCGGCATTCAAGGCGCTCAAGGGCATTATGCCGAAGGTTTCCGAAACCGAGCGCGAAGCGCTGGAAGCCGGTACCGTGGGCTGGGATGCGCAATTATTCTCAGGCACGCCCAATTGGTCGCAGCTTAGCAAGGTGGCGCCGATCACGCTGACGGACGAAGAGAAGGCATTTCTCGACGGTCCAACGGAAGAGCTTTGCCGCCGCATCAACGATTGGGACATTCGCTTTCGCGACAAGAACATCTCGCCCGAAACTTGGAAATTCATGGCCGATCACGGCTTCTTCGGGATGCTGATCTCGAAGGAGCATGGTGGTCTGGGTTTTTCGCCCCAAGCCCAGTCGCTCGTTATCGGCAAGGTCGCGTCGCGAAGCCCGGACGCGGCGACTATCGTCATGGTGCCCAACTCGTTGGGGCCGGGCGAGCTGATCGAGAAATATGGAACAGAGCAGCAAAAGGCCACCTATCTACCTGATCTCGCAAAGGGAAAGGAAATCCCCTGCTTCGCCCTGACGGGTCCCACTTCAGGTTCGGATGCGGCCTCGATGCGCGATATTGGAATCGTCGCCAAGGGTCAGCATAAGGGCAAGGAGACGCTCGGAATCCGCGTCACTTGGAAGAAGCGATACATCTCGCTCGGTCCCGACGCCACGCTGCTAGGCCTGGCTTTTCGCCTGTTCGATCCCGATGATTTGCTCGGCAAGGGCGAGGATATCGGCATTACGCTGGCGCTGATTCCGACCGATCATCCAGGCGTTCATATTGGCGACAGGCACTTGCCTGCGGGATCGGCTTTTCCGAACGGTCCCAATTGGGGCGATGATGTCTTCATTCCGATGGATTGGGTCATCGGCGGCGTCGACCGCGTCGGTCAAGGTTGGCGGATGTTGATGTACTGTCTCTCCGCCGGCCGCGCGATATCGCTGCCGGGCTCCGGTGCCGCAGGCGTCAAGGCGATGCTGCGAAGTACCACCGCCTATAGCCAAATCCGCAAGCAGTTCGGACTGCCAATCGCACATATGGAGGGCATCGAAGAGCCCTTGGCCCGGATGGTCGAGCAGACCTATGTTTTGGAAGCGGGACGCTCGGTTACCGCCTCTATGGTCGCAGGCGGCGAGAAGCCGGCGGTGATTTCGGCCCTGCTGAAATACCAAGCGACGGAGCGGATGCGGGATTGCGTAGACGACGCGATGGACATCCATGGCGGGCGCGGCGTCTGCGATGGCCCTGCGAATTATCTGCAGGCCGCCTATCAGATGGTGCCGGTCTCGATCACGGTCGAGGGCGCCAATATCCTGACCCGGACGCTGATCACATTCGCCCAGGGCGCTCTCCGCAGCCATCCATATCTCTACACGGAGATCCAGGCCCTGCAGGATGAGGACGAAAAACGTGGCTTCGAGGCCTTCGAGATCGCCTTCAATGATCACCTGTCCTATGCGGTGTCGAACATTTTCGGCTCGCTGTTCCATAATCTGACCTTCGGACAGTTCGCCTCGGCGCCGGCCTACGCCCACAAGACGAAGGGCTATTATCGCCAGCTCGCCCGGTCGAGCCGCAGCTTCGCGCTGATCGCCGACTTCACGGTGGCCCTGCTGGGCGGTGGCCTGAAAGTGAAACAAAAGCTGACCGGCCGCCTGGCTGACGCCTTGAGCGAACTCTATCTGCTGTCCTGCGTCCTAAAGCGCTTCGAGGATGACGGTGAGCCCTCGGCGGACTTGCCGATCGTCGAGTACTGCGCCCGCAATTGCTTGTACCGCTTCGATCAGGCGATGCGCGGCGTGCTCGATAATTTCCCCAACCGGATTGCGAGCGTATTGCTGCGGCCATTGGTATTTCCGCTGGGCGTGCGGCGCAGGCCGGCCAGCGATCGGCTGGGCAAACAGATCGTCCGCCTTGCGCTGGAGCCCGGCGAAGTTCGCGATCGCCTTACACGCGACATCTTCGTCTCCAATGATCCAGCCGACCAAACCGGTATTCTGGAATACACCCTGCTCAAGGTGCGGGCGAATAGGGACGCCGACAAGAAGCTGGAGAAGGCAATTCGCGAAGGTGTCGTGCGGCGGTTCTATACCAATGATTGGATAGCCGATGCCCGTGAGAAGGGAGTTCTGAGCGCTGATGAAGCCAGGGAACTCGAGGAGACCAGGGCGTTAGTGGAGAAGGTCATTGCGGTCGATCATTTTCCACCCGAAGAGATTGCGCCAAAGATCGAGAAGCCCGAGCCCGAAAAGCCCGAGCATAAGAGCGTAGCTGCCGAGTGAGCACTCCCCAAATGGCCGATGTAAAAAATCTGAAAGACTGGCGCTTCGAAATCGATTTCGAAGGGTTGGCCTGGGCGATCTTCGACCGCGAGGGCGAGTCGATGAACACCCTTGGCCAGCGCCCTCTCGAGGAGCTGGCGGCGATCGTTGCCGCGGCTGAAGAGGCGGGCGCCAAGGGCGAGGCGCGCGGCCTCATCATCATGTCCGGCAAGGACAATTTCATTGCCGGCGCCGACATCCGCGAGTTCGATCAGATGGATTCGCCGAGCAAGGTGGAGGAGGCGGTTCGTGGCACGACCCAGATCTTCAATCGCATCGAGCGAATGGAGATACCGGTTGTCGCTGCGATTAACGGCTTTTGCCTGGGTGGTGGGCTCGAGCTTGCCATGGCCTGCCATTACCGGATCGCGACCCGCCACGAGGGCACGCGTATCGGCCTGCCCGAAGTGAAGCTCGGGATTTTCCCGGGCCTCAATGGGACGGTGCGCTCCATAAAGCTTGCAGGTGCCTTGGACGCCATGGGCGTGATGCTGACAGGCCGGATGCTGCGCCCCACCGCGGCGCGGGCCATGGGGCTCGTCGATCAGCTATCGCCAAGCCACTTCAATTTGCGTTGGTCGGCCCGCAAGGCGGTCCTGCAAAAACGCAAATCCAAGGGCGCGCCCTGGTGGAAGCGGGTGATGTCGCAGAGCCCGCTCCGCAGTGTGCTCGCGCGGCAGATGCGCCAGAAAACCGCGGCCAAGGTGCGGGAGGAACATTATCCAGCACCCTTCCGCCTGATCGATCTCTTCGAAGAATATGGCGGCGATCCGCACCGGATGGCGGCGGCAGAGACGCGCGCGTTTGCACCGCTAATGGTGAGCGAGACGGCCCGAAATCTGCGCCGCGTCTTTGGCTTGAGCGAGATGCTCAAGGACGAAGCCCCGAAGGACGGCTTTGCGCCGCAACGGGTCCATGTGATTGGCGCCGGCACCATGGGCGCCGATATCGCCGCCTGGTGCGTAGTCTCGGGCTTCGAGGTGAGTCTTCAGGATCTAACCATGGAACAGATCCAACCGGCGCTGGACCGAGCCAAGAAGCTGTTCAGGAAACGGCTCAGGAAGAAGCTGGCTGTGGATTCGGCGATGGCCCGGCTGATCCCCGATCCAGAGGGCAAACACGTGCCACGGGCCGACGTGGTGATCGAAGCGATCGTCGAAAAGCTGGATATCAAACAAAAGGTGTTCAAGGAGCTTGAAGCGAAGATCAAGCCGGACGCCGTATTGGCGACCAATACGTCATCATTGAACATCGAGGACATCGCGAAGCCGCTGGCCGATCCGGGCCGTCTGATTGGATTGCATTTCTTCAATCCGGTGCCGCAACTGCCGCTGGTCGAAATCGTGCGGGGCAAGGACAGCCGGCAGGAGGAAATCGGTAAGGGAAGCGCTTTTGTCACCGCCATCAAGAAGTACCCGCTGGTGGTCAAGAGCGGCCCCGGATTCCTGGTCAATCGCGTGCTGGCGCCATACATGATGGAGGCCATGCGCCGCTATCAGGATGGCGAAATGCGCGAAAAGATCGACGAGGCTGCGCTCAAATTCGGAATGCCCATGGGGCCACTGGAATTGAGCGACGTCGTGGGTCTCGACGTCTGCCTGCACGTGGCAGAGATCATTGGCTTGAAGCCACCCGAAGGAAATGTCCTGGAGCGGCTGGTCGAGCAGGGTAAGCTCGGCAAGAAGACCGGCGAAGGGTTCTACAAATGGGAGAACGGCAAGCCGGTGCGCGAGGAGACGTCCTTTGATCAAGATGCCCTCGCCGAGCTTGGTAAGGAACTGGTCAAGCCCTTGATTGACGAGTGCGAAAAGTGCCTTCAGGAGAAGGTCGTCAAGAATGCGGATCACGTCGACGCTGGCGTCATATTCGGCACCGGGTTTGCGCCATTCCGAGGTGGGCCGTTGCATTATCGGGCGAGCCTCGGGGGTGAAGGCGCGTCGGCTGCCAAAGCCGCCTAAAATTCCAACCGGAGATTAAATGATGGCTGAGCAGGCATTGCGGCGAGTGGCTGTGGTTGGCGGCAAGCGAATTCCATTTTGCCGCTCCTATACGGCTTATGACGATCTCACCAATCTCGAAATGATGACGACGGCCCTCAAGGGTCTCGCCGACCATTATGAACTGGCCGGTGACAAGGTCGATGAAGTGGCGGGCGGGGCGGTCGTCACGCACGCCAGGGACTGGAACTTGGCGCGCGAAGCGCTGATCGGCGCGGGTCTCAATCTGCGCACCCCCGGCGTCACCATGATGCAGGCTTGCGGCACCAGCTTGCAGGCGGCGTTTGGAATCGGCGCCAAGATCGCGACGGGTCAAATCGAGAGCGGCATTGCGACGGGTTCCGACACCGTCAGCGATTCGCCAGTGGTATTCCGCCGCAAGTTTGCAAAGCGGCTGATAAGCCTGTCGCGCGCCAGGAACTTTAAGGACAAGCTCGCCGTCTTTAAGGGCTTCAGGCCGCACGAACTTGCGCCCGAGCCGCCGAGCACCGGCGAACCGCTCACAGGCTTGTCGATGGGCCAGCATTGCGAATTGATGGCCCAGCAATGGGAAATTCCCCGCGAGGACCAGGATCTGCTCGCCTATGAGAGCCATAAGAAGGCCGCGGCGGCCTACGACAAGGGCTTCATGGATGATTTGCTGGTGCCATGCGCCGGCGTTTATCGCGATAACAATCTGCGCGGGGACATCAGCCTGGAGAAATTGGCCGAACTGAAGCCGGCCTTCGACCGCTCAGGCCGTGGCACGCTGACCGCCGGCAACTCCACGCCGTTCACCGATGGCGCCTCCGCGGTCCTGCTCGCTAGCGAGGAGTGGGCCAAGGCAAGAGGGCTGCCGATTCAGGCCTATATGACCCACATACGGAGCGCCGCGCTTGACTTTGTGGAGGGCGAGGGACTGCTGATGGCGCCGACCATCGCGGTCAGCGAAATGTTGGAAATGGCCAATCTCACCCTGCAAGATTTTGATTTATATGAACTCCACGAGGCCTTCGCGGCGCAAGTCCTCTGCACCCTAAAGGCATGGGAATCCCCGCATTACTGCCAACAAGTCCTTGGCCGGAAGGAGCCTATGGGCAAAATCGACCGCAGCAAGCTCAATGTCGTGGGATCAAGTCTGGCATATGGCCATCCTTTTGCCGCAACAGGGGGTAGGATCATTGCTACGCTCGCCAAGCTGCTCTCCAGCAATGGCGGTGGTCGGGGCCTGATCTCGATTTGCACCGCTGGCGGCATGGGCGTTACAGCGATACTCGAGAGTGCGCAACAAACAAGCGCGTCGGGTAAAGGGACTGACAAGGCTGTAAAAGCAAACGGATCTAACGGGGCAGGAAAGGCGTCGCCGAAGACAAGTGAAGGCGATTAAGGTTAACCCGTATCCTTAATGGTTCGTTATGAAGCTTTGCGATAGATCTGAAGACATCAGTTTTTTGAGTCGCTTTTGCGGTGAAGCGCTCGAGAAACGAGGAGGATTTTCCATGCAGCTTCCCGTGCTGGCGCTGGTCATTGCGCTGCTTTCCTTTGGGCCGGCCTTTGCCGCCGATGAAAACGCCGACGAAAACGCCGAAAAGAAAGAGAATTTGGCGCACGGTTTCTGGATGACCGATAAGGGCCGGAGCAAGGTCAGGGTGTCGCCCTGCGAAGAGGCACAAGGCCTCTGCACGGAAATCATCTGGCTGCGCGAGCCCAACAACAGCCGCGGTGTGCCATTAACCGACGGCCGCAATCAAAACCCGAGCCTGCGCAAGCGGCCGATCATGGGCCTCAAAATCTTGGAAGGTCTGAAGCAAATCGGGCGGTATGAATGGGAAGGCCAAGTCTACAATCCCGAGGACGGCAAGACCTACAAGGCTAATCTGGCCTTGGTGAAGCCCGACATGCTGCGCCTAAAAGGGTGCATGCCCATGGGATGGCCATGCCGCTCCAAATTCTGGACGCGCACCAGATTCGAGCCGCCCGCGCCTATCGAAGTGGCCGAGGAATCCGATGACGTGATGGTCGAGACCAGCAATCCGGCCACAGGCGGTGCTGCAGTTCAGCCGCAAGCCCGGCCGCCTGCCGCTGCGCAGGCCCCAGCGGAGGTCCAAACCGCGTCCCGTCAAGCCCCGGTTGCGCTGACGCCGCCAGCTCAAAATACACCGGCGCCGGCAAATCCTGAGCCCGCACCGCCCCCGCAGCAAAGAGCCGCCATTAAGCCAAGCCGGCCGGCGCCTTCCGCCGCGCCGCGGCCCGTTCAGGCTGCACCGAGCAATCCGACAGTATCGCGGCCC
>Ga0209633_10000934_pt1 | contig 31966 bp, 30 predicted proteins | sample Cruoilmetagenom1_FD_187290 | JGI IMG/M metagenome (GOLD analysis project Ga0209633, IMG submission 187290) | Oil polluted marine microbial communities from Coal Oil Point, Santa Barbara, California, USA - Sample 1 (SPAdes) (version 2) | ecosystem: Environmental > Aquatic > Marine > Oil seeps ... | reverse complement strand
TATTCCGTCTTTTCCAAATGAATAAATATCAACTTCACCGTGCGAACCTGGGCTGAGGTATTTATAAGGTACTCCCCACGGATCTATTGGGGTTTTCTTGGTATAGCGTCTCCAATTCTTTGCAGCCGGATCACCCGATGGTTTGCTGACCAGAGCATCCAGACCTTGATCCGTACTAGGGAATGTGTAATTTTCTGCTCTATAGATTTCCAACATCGAAGAAAGGCTTTTTATATCCGTCTTAGCTCTGGTTTCATTGGCCTTATTAAGGTTATCAAAAATAGCAGGCCCCACAGCAGCAGCCATTACTGCAATAATGACAACTACGACCATTACCTCAAGCAAGGTAAAGCCGAGACTTTTGTTTATTGGAGAGCGCATTGCTCTGTTTTTAATATGCTTCATATTACTACCCCTAAAATTACTAATTCTTTAAGCCTTTGACCGCAAACTGTCAAAATAACTCATAATCTATATACTTCATTATATTCTGCCACAGTTATTTGAAAATGACCAAATCAATAAAACCATTAATACTTGCCATTTTAGGGCTTTCAGTATTACTCATCATCTTACAGTTTTTTCAAAATGAAATAGTTTATCACCGCACCAACATCTCAGAAGGGCAATGGTGGCGGATAATAACCGGCAATCTGATTCACTCCAACTATACTCACCTTGCGTTAAACCTCGCAGGTTTATGGATTTTAGGCTTTCTGTTTATAGACAGCTTAAAAATCAAAACATTCATATTCAGTATTGTTTTTCTTTGCTTAATTGTTGGGACTGGACTTTACATTTACACCCCTGAGCTAGATGTCTATTATGGATTTTCTGGCGTTCTCTACGGCTTGTTTTTAATAGGCGCATTTTCAGCCATATTACAACATGATTATTTTACCGGCATTTCAGTTGCACTATTGCTTTTTTTCAAAGTAGCCTGGGATTTATTCAAAGGCGGTAGCCTCACAAGCGAGAAACTTATAGGAATACCCGTTGCTACCGATGCGCATCTCTACGGAGTCTTAGGCGCAAGCTTAACCTGCTGTTTAATCTTAATAAAGACAAGGCTGATGCTAAAAACTGGGGGGGGTGCCATGTGAAAATAAACACAATCAACCTAGCCAATTTTAATGATTAAATCATCCTCTAACCACTGCGATAGAAACCCTGCAACTCTCGCGGGCGCATGCATCTCATCAATCCATTCACAGACACCTTCGCACAAAACAGCAAAATCACTTCCCTGCATGGCTGCATCAAGCGCCCAGGCTTCATCAACATCCAGGGAACGGTAGTAATTAATCAACGCTTTGCGCCAAACTATCCAGGCGTATGGATGCTCCAGCTTTTCAGGTGCCATTGGTTCAGCATCTGTGTCAATGGCGGTCCACAACTGCGGCGTATTCCACTCAAGATCAACACGATATACCGAAGGATGAAACTCAAACTGTAATTCCCCCCAACTATCTACCGAGATTTCTTGTAGCGCCTCCACTCCAATAGCAGGTATATCCTCAGAATCAAAAGCGTTTCTTAACGCCCACTCAAGACGTGCCATATCGGCTGCTACAGGAACATCTTTTTTATATTCCTTTAAAAATTCTTCGAGCTTATGCCCAAAGTAGCGTAATGAAAAATGAGAAGAGGGATAGGTATCCATGTAGGCATAGGTCATTTCATAGAAATCATCATCACCCAATAATGTGTGCACCGCAGGATAATTCTCAGAAAGTGCATCAATCAAACGATAACCATAGGCATTGCCATATACCGCTAAACGTTGATCGACACTCACTTTATTCACTTCGCCAGTATCAACAACATCAGTTTTAAGTGCATCGTCTTTGTTTATCAACCATGCCATCATGTTTTTTTGTAAACGATAGAGGTCCGACATCACGTCACCTCATTGCTTTTATTATAATTAGCCGCAAAAACATCGCGTGCGATTTGCAGCTCTTTAAGCAATTCAGGTAACTCAGGAATATTGTCATCACGCTCAATCATCATGGAAACTTCGCCATAGCGCTTTATTGATTCGGCATATAAATCCCAAACATCCTCAACCACATCATGGTCATGTGTATCAATGATATAACCATCATACTGGCTATGACCTGCAATATGATGTTGTTGAACACGCTCGGCAGAAATACCATCAAGATATTCCAATGGATCAAATCCATGATTCACGGAGCTGACATAGATATTATTAATATCAAGAAGAATCAAACTATCAGATTCCTCGGCAACCGCCATGGTGAAATCCCACTCAGTCATATCTGACTGTTTATAGGTGATATAAGTTGATGCATTTTCAACCAACAACTGATGCCCCAGATAATCCTGAGCCTGTCTAATCTTTGCTGAAATGTGTTTGACTGCTTCTTCCGTACAGGGCAACGGCAATAAATCATGCGCATTAACCCCATCAACTCCGGTAAAACACATATGGTCTGAAACCCAGCGGGCGTTTGTGCGTTTCGCCAGTTCTTTAACCTGCCGAAGATAATTCATATCAAGTGGGTCATGACTACCCAAGGACATTGAAACGCCATGCATCACAACAGGGTAACGCTCGCAAATCTGATCAAGATAATGAAGTGGCTTACCGCCGGGAACGAGGTAGTTTTCAGTTAAAATTTCAAACCAGTCAACCTCAGGCGAGGTTTCTAAAATAGTTGTATAGTGCTCTTTACGAAGGCCGAGCCCAAAACCTAATGAGGGTAATTTCATGAGTAGACCTTAAGGCATAAAAAAACCCGGTGCAACAACGTTAACACCGGGTTTTGATTATCATCAAGAATTAAGGTTTAAATCTGTCCACTAAGAACAGTACCACCTTTTGCCACACAATCAGATTTGCTAGCTTTTACCCAGCCTTTACCTTTACAGCTATTTTGACCAGCACAAGAATTTGTAGCAGAACCACAAGCACCTTTGCCTTTACATGAGTTGATACCCGAACATTTTACATTTGCAGTTTTAGCTGCCGCGGGTGCTACGCCTGTCGACCCACCTGGTGATGAACAACCTGCGAGTAACAAAGTTGCTGCCGCCGATGCTAACGCAATACCTGAAAGTTTAGATGCTGTTTTCATTATAATGTCTCTCCTTTAGTTATTATATATGACTAGTAGTTATTATATATGACTAGTAGTTTATTGTAGCCGATGGTCTAAATTTATAGACCACTATAGCTATTACGCATAAATATAATTATTGGATGCAAAATAAATTAACCTGTTACAACAGTACCGCCTTTAGCATCACAATCAGCTTTACTGGCTTTAATCCAGCCTTTGCCTTTACAGCTATTTTGACCTGCACAAGCATTAGTTGCAGAACCACAAGCACCCTTTCCTTTACAGGAATTAATACCAGAACACTTAACTTCTGCTACTTTTGCAGCAGCTTCTGGTGCCGCTTTTTTTGCTTCTGTTTTAGCGCCATCACCACCACAACCTGCTAATAATAATGTTGCAGCCGCTGAAGCTAGTGCCACACCTGATAATTTTTTTACAGTTTTCATATTCTACTCCATCCTTAGTTAGCTAATTCCAAAATATACACATCTAATAACTACGTTATTATTGGTGTTAGACGCGAACCATAAACTTAGTTCATTTTTTGCTCATATGCAACTGCCCTATAACCGATATCATTTCGGTAAAATGCACCTGTCCATTCAATACCAGAAACAATCTGATATACTACCTTACTAGCTTCTGTCACATTTTCAGCCAGGCCGACCACGCATAAAACGCGCCCGCCATTGGTCACAATTTCTCCATTTTTCGAGGCTGTTCCGGCATGAAAAACCTTGCTATTCTCTGTTTCTTTGGGGATTCCTTTAATCACTAAACCTTTTTCATAATCATCTGGATAACCGCCTGCTGCCATCACTACACCTAAAGATGATCGCGCATCCCACGTTATTAATTGTGTCTTTAGCTCACCATCTAGTGCAGCTTCAATTAATTCAACAAGATCTGATTCAAGACGCATCATGACTGGCTGTGTTTCAGGATCACCAAAACGCACATTATATTCCAATACTTTTGAATTCCCCTGGTCATCGATCATCACACCAGCATACAAAAAACCCGTGAAAGGATAGCCTTCTTCTGCCATTCCTTTAATAGTGGGTTCGATCACATCCCGCATTATTCGCTGGCTAATTTCATCAGTGACTACAGGCGCTGGGGAATATGCTCCCATGCCACCAGTGTTGGGACCTTTATCACCCTCATCACGCGCCTTATGATCTTGTGAAGTTGCCATCGGCAGGTAGTTTTCACCATCTACAATGACGATAATACTAGCCTCTTCACCCTTTAAAAATTCTTCAATAACAACTCTGTGGCCTGCCTCACCAAATGAGTTTCCCGCCAACATATCTTTTACCGCATCAATAGCTTCATCTTCAGTTTCGGCAAGAATCACACCTTTACCTGCTGCTAGACCATCAGCCTTCACTACAATAGGCACACCCTGTTGTTTTATGTAAGCAACTGCCTTATCTATATCTGTAAAATTAGCATAAGCAGCTGTTGGGATATTATGGCGCGCAAAAAAATCTTTTGAGAATGCCTTAGAACCTTCAAGTTGGGCCGCACCTTTAGTTGGGCCAAAACATTTCAAGCCATGCGATTCAAATAAATCAACTATACCCTTAACCAGCGGTACTTCGGGGCCCACAACTGTCAGGTCAATATCATTATTCTTAGCATATTCAAGCAAAGCTTCTATATCTTCAGCATCAATGACTACATTTTCTACTTTGTCTTCAAGGGCAGTCCCGGGATTTCCTGGTGCCACCACAACTTTCGTTACTTTAGAAGACTGAGCCAATTTCCACGCAAGAGCATGTTCTCGTCCACCACTACCAACCAGCAGTATTTTCATAATAATTCCTGTTTAAATTTATAGCTATTGTAAATCTTATCAAAACTACTGTTACAATAAATCAATTAATAAAGTAAAAAGCTCATAATTATGAAAGTTAATCTTGCCAATCCCAGAGGATTTTGCGCTGGTGTAGATCGTGCCATTGAGATTGTAAACCGTGCAATCGAGTTATTAGGCGCTCCAATTTATGTTCGCCACGAGGTCGTACACAATCGTTTTGTGGTTAATAACTTACGTGATAAAGGTGCTATTTTTGTAAATGAGCTTGATGAAATACCTGATAACTCCACCGTAATCTTCAGCGCTCACGGGGTATCAAGAGCAGTACAAGACAAAGCAAAACAACGTGGCTTGAAAGTTTTCGATGCCACCTGCCCCTTGGTCACCAAAGTGCACATGGAAGTTTTTCGTTATAGCAAGGAAGGAAGGGAAACTATTTTGATTGGCCACAAAGGACACCCAGAAGTAGAAGGCACTATGGGACAATACGATAAAAGTTACGGTGGAGATATTTATCGTATTGACTCGCCCGACGGCATCGAAAAACTTGATGTTAGAAATGAAAAAAAAATGGGGTTCGTTACACAGACTACGTTATCCATGGATGATACCGCTGTAATAATCGACTCATTAAGAAAACGTTTCCCCAGCATCAAAGGGCCAAAGAAAGATGATATCTGCTATGCAACCCAGAATCGTCAAGATTCACTAAAACAGCTCGCGGATAAATGTGACATTATTCTAGTGGTAGGCTCTCCGAATAGCTCCAATTCAAATCGCCTACGAGAAATCTCTGAAAAACGTGGAACTCCCGCCTATCTTATTGACAGAGCAGAAGATATAAATACAAATTGGTTTAATACAGATAAAAACAATGTCGGTGTGACAGCAGGCGCATCTGCTCCGGAAGTACTGGTAGAAGAAGTCAACAAAAAGTTAATAGAACTCGGCGCTGAAATATTACCGGATGATCAGGGAATCGTCGAAAATGTTTCTTTTGTTTTACCAAAAGAATTAAGAACTAATTCTGATGAATCTTAAAATACCAGGCTTTATCAGATACACCTTAAAAAATTGAAAAACCCCATTCTTATGATGAGCGTATCCAAAGCATGGCACCCCCCACACTTTTTAAGCATCAGCACATTATTTCTTTTAAATCTGCCTAATGACCCTGCGATCTAAGTCTACCCACACGACTAACAACTAAATCCGTTCTCAAATCAGAAGGATCAACTCCAACATTAAAAGTAGAAGGATTATTACTTCTACCTGCAAAATTAAAACCTATATTATTACCCGCTATATTATTAGCAATATACACGCCATACAAAAGATCCTGAACTTTAACAATCTGTTCCCCCTCACCGGCAGCGGCAACACCATCACCATCACAGTCAACAGCGCCAGCGGCTCTTACGCCATTGTCATCACAATCAAGAAACACAATCCACCCTTTGGAAAAATCACTACCACCAGTACAAGCTGTTTGAGTTGTACTCTGGCAAAGCGTCACTGTATTACTTCTTTTCAGCGATTCGCTTCTTGCCATAGTCAACGCTGACACCAATTGGTTTGTTGCAGCAGTAACCCGGTTCCTTTCAAGTAAATTCGAAAAACTTGGAACGGCATAAGATGCAAAAATACCCACAATGGTAATTGTTACGATCAATTCAATCAGCGTAAATCCGGTATTTTTTCTTTTATATTGAAGAAAGTTATTCATATTTATTTATCCACAATTCTATATTCTAAGTTATTTTTATTATGTATGATTACTATTAATCTTTGTTTCGCCAAGCTTTATAAAAGCTTTTTTTTCGTGCAATATCCATTAAATCACATTCTACAAAATAATGAGAATTCCTCTGATGAATGGTAAGTTGGAAACGATTGAACAACATATTAGTAAAACCATAGATAAACACATCTCGTTTCATAAAAGCAGCGCTGTATCAGGTGGTTGCATAAGCCAAAGTTTTAAAGTAACAGATACAAATAAAAATCAGTGGTTTATCAAAACCAACTCGCCTTCATCCTTTGCTATGTTTGAAGCAGAGTCTGAAGGACTTGCTGAAATCCAAAAAAGTACAAGTATTCGTACTCCAAAGGTAATTTGCCATGGCAAGAACAATCAAATCAGTTACCTGGTTCTGGAATATATTGAACTACGTCCGCAGCTCAATCAAATAGAAACAGGCAAACAACTGGCAGCAATGCATCAGCATCATAGTGATCAATTCGGCTGGAAACGCAATAACACTATTGGCTCTACTCCCCAGCTTAATCAAAAAAATACGGACTGGTTATCATTTTGGAAGACTCAACGTTTGCTTTTCCAACTAGATCTGGCAAAAACTATTGGTTATTCAAATAAAGCCTATGATTGCGGCTTAGAACTCATTAATCATTTGGCAGAGTTTTTCGTCGGCTACACGCCTCAAGCTTCTCTTTTACACGGAGATCTTTGGGGGGGAAACTGCGCCAGTGATGAAACCGGAAATCCAGTTATATTTGATCCCGCCGTTTATTTTGGTGATCGTGAAACCGATTTAGCCATGACCGAGTTATTCGGTGGTTTTAGCGCTGAATTTTATGCCTCATATAATGACCACTATCCACTGGACTTTGGCTATAAAACCAGAAAGCAATTATATAATCTTTACCATATCTTAAATCATTTTAACCTTTTTGGAGGTGGTTACGCCTCGCAAGCAGAAAATATGACGTTGCAATTACTTGCAGAGATTTAAGAATTTTCTAGCTGGGATTTAAGTTGCCTGCAAGCATTCTACTTTTGTGGTTTTGACTTTCGATTGAGTAACTTGCTCACCGCCGCTAAATCCGCTTCCGACAAAGTACCCGCAGCCTGCTTAAGCTTTAATGTATTCAACAAAAAATCATAGCGTGCGGTTGTATAATCGCGCTTTGCTGAAAAAGTTTCACGTAAAGAAAGTAGCACATCAACCGCCGTTCGCGTTCCTGCTTCAAAACCAGCTTGAGTCGCACGTGCAGCAGTCTGAGTTGAATTTAACGCCTGCTTTAAAGCTTTCACCTGCGCCAAACCAGAAATAATCGTTAAATAAGCTGCCCGTGTTTGCTGAGTTGCCAGCCGCTTTTGTAACTCTAGTTGCTGCTGAGTCTGATGTAATTTATGCCGGGCTTCTCTAATGCGCGAAGAGATATTACCCCCCTGATAAAGAGGCATACTAAATTGCACCCCCACAGAAGCATCCAACGAATCTTGATCAATATGATCTTCACCAAATCTTGAACTACCCCTTTGCTTGGCAAACAAATCAAGCTTTGGTGCTCTGGCTGCACGCTCTATATCAACCACTTTTTGAGCAACATATACTGCCTGCTCAGCGGCAACCAGTTGTTTACTATTGGCTATCGCCGATTTTGCCCACGCTTCGATATTTTTCGGCTTTGGTGTTAATAGAGGTATATTATCAGCCGCTCCATTCAAGCTCTTATAGTAACGTGTAGTAATAGCTCGCAAGGTTTCACGCGACACATCAATCTGTTGCTTTGCCACTTCGACTTGAGCAGTCGTTAAGTCATAACGCGCCTGAGCCTCTTTTACATCGGTGATTGCAGAACGCCCTGCTTCGAAATAAGCTTTAACCTGATTTAGCTGGCGGCCAATTGCATTTTTCTCAGCTTTAGCAAATGCTAAGGTTTCATTCGCATTTAAATATTGAAAGTAAGCCTCAGCGACACGAATAATTAAATCCTGACCATCAGCTTCCAGACCAGCTTTCGCCTGAAGGATTGAAGCATCAACCTGCTCCACCTGAGCCTCAAGCTTTTTATTAATCAAAGGCTTGCTAAGAGATAGCTCATAACCCAGATTTAAAAAGGCATCACCATCATCGCCTCGCGTAGTTCTACCTGTGTATTGCAGGTTGTAGCTCGCATTCGCACCCAAATCAACGCGTGGTTTAAGCGCAGAAAGAACCTGTGGTTTCGCCTCAAGAGCCGCCAGATAACCAGCCTCACTTATTTTAAGTTGGGCATCATTAAGCTTCGCATGTTGATAGACTTCTAATAGACTTTCTGAAAAGACAGGCGCTGTTGAATAGAGTAATAATGACCCTACGACAACTTTCAGAATTGATGGTTTTTTTGCAAAATTTTGCATGGCTTACACTCCCTTAATAATCAAGAGCATAGTGACTCTATCATTTATAATCAACAAAATAGATCAAGGAAAAGCTGATATAAAAAACTAGGGGGGGTGCCATGTAAGGATTATATGGCTAAAAAACAAGCAATAAGATCATTGTTGTCAACGCTACTGCCGTCATCACTAGTAAAAAACCACCAATACGTGTTTTATTAGATTCATCAAGAATTATTTCTCTGGCATTACTGCGCAACTTTTCAATATGTTTTTCAATCGGCAAACCTTCTTTTTTGCCTTGATAGGAAGCCACACCACCTTTCACATTAATCAAAGGAATCAATAAGTCTATATTGGCTCTGGCAACCAGTGCATTTTGCGTTGGTGAAAAATAATCCACCTTTTTTTTATCCACACGTTTTAATAAATCATCACGACAGGCTTCAAGCATTGCTTGATAGCTTTCATCCAGCATCTCACGGTTTCGTTGCAATGACAGTTGCAACTCATTGATTGTTACACTTGTTGCGGGCCGCATCACTCTCACCAGATAGTCATCACCCTTGATTCTTAGTTTAAAGCTACCCGCAGGTGCAGAGTAATCATCATTAATTATTTCGTTACTCACTTTAGATTCCCACAGGTTTCACTAATTGGGTAAGGCACTCCAGTATCCAGTCTGACAGCCGTCAACTGTCGCCCCCAGACACAACCAGTATCAATAGCTGTAACATTTTCATCATTATAATAACCAAGACTGGACCAGTGACCAAATACGACACGCATGGGCAATGGTTTTTGTTTTGGGTACATAAACCAGGGAATCTGTTTACTTTTTCCCGGCTTCTTGATTTTTGGCATACCATTGAGTTTAAAATTTAATGAGCCATCTTTTGAATTACAATATCGCATACGCATAAAAGCATTTAGTATATATCGATGACGCGCGTAGGACTCCAGCTCATTTGACCAGATATTAGGTTTATTGCCGTAGACATTCTTCAGCCACTCCGTTGGATCGGCTCCTCTTAATGGAATTTCTATCTCATGTGCCAGTTTTTTTGCTTTTTTCAAGCTCCACTGCGGAGAAATGCCCGCATGCGCCATACAAACACCGATAGACTTATCTACATGTAAAACTGGTTGAAATCGAAGCCATTCAATCAACTCATCTCTATGGCTTGATCTCAGTAGTTTTTTTAAAGAAGGATGCGTACTCACAACCCCATAGTGCATCGCAATTAAACTAAAATCATGATTCCCCAGCACCGTAATGGCAGAATCACCCAAGCTTTTAACGAAACGAAGTGTTTTTAAAGATTTTTTCCCACGGCTAACCAGATCACCCACAAACCAAAGCTGATCATTCTCTTCTGAGAAATCTATTTTTTCCAGCAGACGCTGTAATGAATCATAACAGCCCTGCACATCCCCAATCGCGTAAATTGCCATTTGCCTACTTTACCTTTTTTTCAAACAGAACACAGTAATTCCGCAAAATTTAGTGTATTCTAAATCGCCCTTTCCAAGCTACCCCGGAGTGAAACATGAAACTCATTACCGCCATTATTAAACCCTTTAAACTGGACGATGTGCGCGATGCACTTTCGGAAATTGGTATTCACGGACTGACAGTAACAGAAGTCAAAGGTTTTGGTCGCCAAAAAGGTCATACCGAACTCTATCGCGGAGCAGAATACGTAGTTGATTTCCTACCTAAGGTAAAACTTGAAACTGCCGTTGCCAGTGATATTTTAGATAAAGCTATCGAAGCAATTATCAAGGCAGCTAATACTGGAAAAATTGGTGATGGCAAAATTTTTGTTTCTAATATAGAACAAACTATTCGTATTCGAACCGGAGAAACAGGTCCAGAGGCGCTATAGGAAAATGAATTCTTTTTTTACAAAAACACTATTAAAGACATTTTTATTTCTTATATCTTTTTTTCTACCTTTTTTAACATTAGCAGATGAGTTAAATGGTGCAAATACTGCCTGGATTATGTCATCCACCGCTTTGGTATTATTTATGACACTACCTGGACTGGCTCTGTTTTATGGCGGCCTAGTCAAGAAAAGAAACGTTTTATCAATTCTAATTCAATGTTTTGCAATTGCCGGGATTGCTTCGATTCTCTGGGTCGTTGTTGGTTATAGTATTGCATTTGGAACAGCAGAAGGCGCTGCCAATGATTGGTTCGGCGGCTTTGGAAAAATGTTCTTTAGTGGCGTCAGCGAAAGCTCCTTAACTGGCGATATTCCAGAATCTTTATTCGCCATGTTCCAAATGACCTTTGCTATTATTACCCCAGCCCTAATCATTGGTGGTTTTGCGGAACGTACAAAATTCTCAGCTGTTATTATTTTCACCAGCCTGTGGTTGCTTCTGGTTTATGCACCCATCACTCATTGGGTCTGGGGTGGCGGCTGGTTGGGTCAAATGGGTCTGCTCGATTTTGCAGGTGGAACCGTTGTCCATATCACCGCGGGTGTTGCCGCATTAGTCGCGGCAATCGTTATCGGCCCCAGAAAGCATTTTGGCAAGTCTGCCATTATTCCCCACAATATGACCATGACTGTAACTGGTGCAGGCATGCTCTGGGTTGGCTGGTTTGGTTTTAATGGTGGCTCTGCATTAGCAGCCAATGGTGATGGCGCCATGGCAATGCTGGTTACCCACATTTCAGCGGCAACAGCAGCCGTCACCTGGATGCTTTACGAGTGGATAAAATTTGGCAAACCAACCGCACTAGGCACAGTTACAGGAATGGTTGCAGGTTTAGGCACGATCACTCCAGCTTCCGGCTATGTTGGCCCCGCAGGCGCTTTAGTAATGGGTTTCATTGCAGGCGTAGTTTGTTTCCATGCGGTCATTATTATCAAACAAAAATGGAAAATTGATGATTCACTGGATGTATTTCCTGTGCACGGTGTCGGTGGTATTTTGGGTACCTTATTAGCCGCTGTATTTGCTTCAACCGAGCTAGGTATCTTTAGCGGCCAAGGATTCACCAATGACAAAATCACCTCAATCGGACAGCAGTTTGGTGTACAGGCAATTGGCGTGCTTTCAACCTTTATTTACACCGCTATTGTCTCTTATATTCTATTTAAACTGGTTGGTTTAATGACTAATGGTTTGCGTGTCGATCAAGACGAAGAAACGCAAGGGCTTGATATCATTGATCACGAAGAACGTGGATATGAGTTGTAGAATAAAAATAACTGAGACCCATTAGGACTAAATATCAGCAGGATAATACTCTTCATAGTTGCCCTAAACTTGCTTAGCGCCTGTAGCTCTGTTCGCTACTATGCACAAGGCGCTAGCGGTCATATGGCATTAATGAGCAAGCGAAAACCTGTTGAGGAAGTTCTGCAAGATAAAACGCTATCAAATAAACGTAAGCAGCAAATCAAACAAGTGCAAAGCATTCGCAAATTTGCCCATCAAGAATTAAAGTTACCAAAAAACAATAGTTATACCAGCTATGTCGAACTCAAGCGTGAAGCCATTAGCTGGAATGTTATCGCCACACCAAAATACTCTATCGAGCCCATCAAAACTTGCTTTCCGTTTACAGGCTGCGTCAGCTATCTACTCTATTTCTCCAAAGAACGTGCCCAACAAGTTGTAAATGAACACAAAAAACTTGGGCACGACACTCATATAATTGCCTCACCCGCCTATTCCACCCGTGGCGTTTTTAATGATCCTATCGTCAGCACCATGTTTAACGGTGGCGTAAGCTCCATCGCACAAATAGTCTTCCATGAACTGGCACACCAAAAACTCTATCGAAAAAACGACTCAGACTTTAATGAAGCCTTTGCCAGCGCAGTCGGACAGGAAGGCACAAAACTGTGGCTAAAAAAAGATCACCCTGAAAAAGTAAAAACCTACAATGAATACTTACTGAAAAGAGGCCAGTTTTTTGGGTTACTAATAACAAGTAGAAAAGAATTAAAAGCCTTATATCAAAGCGATAAAACACAAGCCGAAATGGAAAAGGGTAAACGAGAAGTATTTGCCGGATTACAGCAAAAATACACCCAACTAAAGAAAAGCTGGCATGGCGATAATCGCTTCGATTCCTGGTTTAATAAACACCCCGTAAACAATGCCAAACTTGCTGTCATCGGTGTTTATTTTCAGAAAGTACCCGAGTTTACCAAGCAGTTAACCGCTTACAACTATGACTTTGAGAAATTCTATCAACACTATCTTGAGAGCAAAGATTTAAGGTGAAACCATGAAATACTTTGGCGCCAAAAGCCTAATTTCAATAATTTTTCTTATTACTGCCATTCCAATCGCTGTTTATATAATCAATCCTTTTAATGTAAAAACGGAAAAAGTTCGCCCTCGCCTTTTTGGTGTAGATTTCTACAGTTTACCCACTAACTCAATGGCTCCTACACTAGTTCCCGGTGATTATTTACTGGTTTCTAATATGGCATATCTTGAACAAAGCCCTCAAAGGCATGATGTGATAGTTTTTAACAAACACTTTGAAGAAAAGATAACCCCCTTTGTAAAACGCGTTCTAGCAGTTGGGGGAGAAACAGTTAAAATCAGCCAGGGTATTGTTTTAATTGATAATCAAGCCATACAAGAAAAATATATTGAGAAAAATAACAATAAAAAATCTTACTCTCAAAATATGTCCGAAAAGGAAGTTCCTAAGGGAATGCTATTTGTACTGGGAGATAATCGCGACAACAGTAATGATAGCCGATTCATGGGATTTGTTGCTATCAAAGATGTCATTGGCAAAGCCACATCACTGCTTTATGGCAAAAATGGTCGCACTGGAAACCCAATTAAATAAAAAATATCGGCTATCGCTTCTCACCTCTGGCTGATGCTAACGGTTTCACACTAATAAGTGAGACGTCGTTTTAAACAACAAAACGGCAAGCTGACTAAAAAACTAGGGGGGGTGCCATACAAAAGAATATAAACTTTACAGAAGCAGCTCATCACCCACTTTAATCTCACCCATTTGCTGGTGAATCACATTCATTCCAAAGAAGACTTTATTATCCCACTTGCGGTATTTTGCCAGCGTTATGATTGGTTCCTGACCTTGTCGTTCCCCCTTATCTGGGTCTACCGTGGGCACTGGGCAGCGATCACAAAGCTTTACACCTTGCATCTGTATATCCGCGATACTAAATTCCTCCATCTTATCTTCGGCAAAGGCATCACAACCTGAGATAACAATATTTGGACGAAAACGACGCATCTCGACGGGTTTTTCAAGACGTGAATTTAGATCTGCGAGTGACTCTTCGGATATTAAAAGCATTGGATAGGCATCAGCAAAACCAGTTCGGTCTCCAACTTTTGCGTACTCAAGGCTACATTGACGCTCTACATTTTCAGCAATATATACCAGATGACAATCAACCCCCAGCGCATCAGAAAGCCAGTGATCGCTAGCATCCCCTGCCCTTTGTACATTTAAAGTGTCTCGCCAGATTGTAACTTGCATTAATGGTGAGTTGTCATTAGTTGCGGCAACGCGATGATCATCCTTACCGGACATGCTCAAAGTTAATAGACTTTTATTATCCAGTGTCGTTTTAATCAAGGCCATTATTGGCAGGGTACGTTGTGTTATAAACTTACCGTCAGGATTCACAACCATCCAGCGGCGATCATGTTTTAAACCCATGCTATCCAACTCAGATGACTGAATGGAAAAACCTGCCAGTGACTTAACTGGATAAATAAATAAACCTGTTACTTTAACCATGAATAACCCTTAAATTTTTAAAGTATTTTTATATTAGCATTTGCTGATATACAATCCTATCACACATCCAAATCCATAATTAGATTTGGACACAATATAATACCCGTTTAAAATACATATGACTCAAGAAATTACCATTATCGGCGCCGGTTTTGCCGCGCTCAATGCTATCAAAACCATACGCAAACGTGACAAGCAAATCAAAATATCTCTGATTGCACCGAAGGCTGAATTTATTTATCTCCCTAGCCTGATCTGGATTCCATCGGGCAAACGCAGTGGGGATGATCTACGCATAGATTTAAATTCCTTTTTTAAAAAACATAATATTATTTTTATTAGTGGAAGTGTTAGTGCTATTAAAAATGCAGGACGTACTGTAGTAACCGAAAATGGTGAATATAATAATGATGCACTGTTGATTGCCAGCGGTGGACGTTTTATCAAGAAGCTTCCCGGAATCGAACACGCTATTACCATCTGCGAAGGTATATCTGCTGCTGAAAAAATGCGCGATAAGATCAAAGCAATGGATGGCGGTACTATTACGCTAGGTTTTGGTGGCAATCCAAAAGAACCTTCTGCAATGCGCGGCGGCCCAATGTTTGAGTTGCTATTTGGTCTGGATACACAGCTACGTCAAGAAAAACGCCGTGATAAATTCAAGTTGGTTTTCTTTAGCCCTGCCAAAAAACCAGGTGCAAGATTAGGTGAAAGCGCCGTAAAAGGCATTCTTAATGAAATGCAAAAACGCAATATAGAAACACATCTGGGCCAAAAGATGAAAAGTTTCGAAGCGAATAAAGTGACCACCGAAGGTGGTGAAATAGACACTAATTTAATTATCTTTATGCCGGGCATGACTGGTCCTTCCTTTGCCGTTAATACCGAAATGCCACTTAGTCCCGGCGGTCTGATTCAGTCCAATATGCAATGTGAAATTAAAGGTTTTGAACATTGTTATGTGGCGGGTGACGCGGGCAGTTTTCCCGGCCCAGACTGGAAACCCAAGCAGGCACATATGGCAGATTTACAAGCAATAGCCGCTGCCAACAATCTATTGGATGGATTTAACGGTAAACAGGCAACGCATACTTTCAAATACGAACTCGCCTGTATTATTGATTCTAATAATAAAGGAACATTGGCATTTAGAAATGAAAAACGTACTGTGGTTATCCCACCTTGCAGAATTTTGCATCAAACAAAAAAGTTGTTTGAATGGTGGTATTTGCGTGATTTAAGAAAATCCTGAGTGTTTAAAAAAGATAATAATTTTACTAAAAAACTGTTTTTTTGACATGGCACCCCCCCTATTTTTTGTATCAGCCAGTAATCTTCATATCACAGGCTTTCTATGCTAAATTGTATTTATGTGCGTTTGCTTATTTTAAGGTGTATTTAATCAGTGTTTAATTTTCGTCCTGACAGGCTACCTGTCACCATCATCCTGTTTTTGTCTTTAATAGACTTTGTTGTTTTTTTGACTGTTGAGAACCTCTGGTTTTTGGCATTTTACTTTGTTCTGATGATACTGCCAAAAGCATGTATTTCAGCGTGGAACCACCATCACCAGCACCGTCATGTTTTTAAACAAGCGGCGCTTAATCGTATTCTGGAGTTTTTCTATGCCTTGCATACTGGCGTAACAACCAATCTGTGGGTGCTGCATCATAACTTTGGACACCATCGCAATTTTCTGGATCAGGAAAAAGATGAGAGCCGCTGGAAGCGAAAAGACGGCAGCACCATGGGTAAAATTGAGTATACGATAGCGGTAGCAGCAACGGCTTATCCCCGAGGGTTTCAGGTAGGAAAGAGTTTTCCTAAACAGCAAAGACAGTTTGTTTTATACGGCAATATCACCTTATTCTTGTTACTTCTATTAACGTTTTATAACCCGCTTAATGCGTTATTTGTGTTTATTCTACCGATGATAAGTAGCTTGCTTTACACCTCTTTGGCAACGTATAAACACCATGTTGGCCTAGACACACAAGACCAGTTCTCGGCATCACATAATAAAACAAACCGCTTCTATAATTTTGTTACAGGAAATCTTGGCTACCATACGGCGCACCATTATAAGCAAGGTATTCACTGGTCAGAACTACCCGCCTTACATGATAAAATAAAACACAAAATTCCTGCTAAATGCTTTAAGGGATCCTTAATTTAGAATAGTTTCATATAAGTCCCCTTATTAGCAGGGACAGGGTAGAAACTCAAAATTGGCAATAAGTCTCAGTTTTCTAAGCTCTCCCTAGCCCTCCCCCTGCTAGGTGGAGAGGATTTTTTTCATTAACTGATAAAAAACCAGGGGGGTGCCATATGAAAAGCCATGATTAAATTAATAAATTAGATTAACCTTATCCTCACCCAAAGTTTTCTTTAATAACTTTATATCGTCATCTTTTAAAGGTGCACTCACATCCTCGCCCAATCGAAGTTCTACTTTTTCAGTTTCAGTTTCGTAAGCTATAAATACAGGGCATCTCATTTGTTTTTCTGCAGTTTGTGTTTGCATCGGCAGTAACTCATCCAGCCTATCTAATAAGCCATTGCCCGTCTGGCTTTTATCAACATTTAACATTAAACGTCGCAGGAACTGATTGCGAACGCTTTCAATATCATGCAGTGCTTCAATGCGTACTCGAACAGCTCCAGTGGCATAGTCTGAATTAAGCGTGCCTTCGACCACCAGCACTTCTTCTTTTTGAATCAACTCTTCGTATTGCTCATAGACATTGCTGAATATAAAAATTTCGTAGTAGGCGGTTTTATCATCCAGCGTCACAAAGGCGCGTTTGCCTTTATCCGTGGTCTGGGTGCGAATCGCAGATACCAGACCGACTAAAGTTACTGGTTTTTTCTGGTATCTTTGGGCTCCGTCATCCTCTGCCATCTGTTTTAAAGTGCGTGAGCGTAGTTGCTTTACTTCATCTTCATAGGCATTTATCGGGTGGCCTGTGAGATATAAGCCAATCGCCAGTTTTTCATAGCGCAGGCGTATTTTTTCATCCCACTCTTCTAAGTGCGGTGTGACTTTTTCATCATGTGCAACCGCAACAGAGCCGCCAAATAAATCATTCTGGCCAATTTCTTCATCACGATGCTGCTGATTGGCGATACGCACGATCTCTGGCAAGCCCTCAAACAGGCTATTACGGTTTGTGCCAAGCTGATCAAAAGCACCTGCTTTAATCAGCGTTTCAAGTATCCGTTTAGAAATTTTGCGGGATTTAACCCGTTGGCACATTTCTGCCAATGATTTAAATGCTCCGTTGGCATTTCGTTCTTCAATAATTTCAGCAATGGCGCTTTCGCCTGCGCCTTTTATGGCACCTAAACCAAAAATCACATTACCTTCATTTTCACTGACAAAGCGGTATTCAGAACGATTAATATCGGGTGGCACCACATCCAAACCCAGTTGCTGGCAATCATCTACAAAGATTACAACCTTATCGGTATTATCCATATCGGCAGACAGCACCGCTGCCATAAATGCCGCCGGATAATGTGCTTTTAACCAGATGGTTTGATAAGAAACCAGTGCATAAGCTGCTGAGTGTGATTTATTAAAACCATACTCGGCAAACAACTCCATGAGATCAAATATTTCAGTCGCCTGATGACTATCAACATTATTTTTATCTGAGCCATCCATAAATATGGAGCGCTGTTTTGCCATTTCTTCTGGCTTTTTCTTACCCATGGCGCGGCGCAACATATCAGCACCGCCGAGAGAATAACCCGCCAGCACCTGTGCAATCTGCATTACCTGTTCCTGGTAAACGATAACACCGTAGGTTGGTTGCAGAATAGGTTCCAGATCAGGATGTGGATAGCTAACTTTTGCAATTCCTTTTTTACGATTAACAAAATCATCCACCATGCCGGACTGCAACGGACCAGGACGATAGAGTGCAACCAGCGCGATAATATCTTCAAAAACATCCGGATGAAGGCGCTTGATTAACTCCTTCATGCCATGTGATTCCAGCTGGAAAACAGCGGTGGTTTTGGCAGCCTGCAAAAGCTCAAATGACTTGGCATCATCCAACGGAATATCTTCTATTCGTATCGGCTCTTCGCCTTTTTTCTCACGTTGGGCATTGATGCTTTTAACCGCCCAATCAATAATGGTGAGATTGCGCAGACCCAAAAAGTCGAACTTGACTAAACCAACGGCTTCAACATCATCCTTATCAAATTGGGAAACAACACTACCACCACCTTCTTCACAATATAGCGGTGTGAAATCAACCAAAGAGCTAGGCGAGATTAAAACACCACCCGCATGTTTGCCTGCATTTCGGGTTAAGCCTTCCAGCTCAAGGGCAAGATCCATTAAGGTGGCAACTTCTTCATCCTGTTCATACAACTCTTTAAGGTCTGGCTCCTGATCCATTGCCTTGGTGAGCGTCATTTTCATCTCAAACGGAATCAGCTTGGCAATACGATCCACAAAACCATAGGGATGATTCAGGATTCGCCCGACATCACGCACCACCGCCTTTGCCGCCATCGAACCGTAGGTAATAATCTGGGATACTTTTTCACGACCATAGGTGCGCGCCACATAATCAATCACCAGATCACGTTTATCCATGCAGAAGTCGATATCGAAATCTGGCATGGATACACGTTCAGGATTTAGAAAACGCTCAAACAATAAATCATATTTGAGTGGATCAAGATCGGTAATTTTAAGTGCGTAGGCAACCACCGAACCAGCACCCGAACCACGCCCCGGCCCAACTGGAATATCATTGTCTTTGGACCATTGAATAAAATCGGCAACAATTAGAAAGTAGCCCGGAAACCCCATGCCGTTTATTACATCAAGCTCCACTTGCAAGCGTTCGTCATAAGGCTTTCGCAAGGTCTCAAAGTCTTCGGACTCAATATCAAATATTTGTTCTAAACGCTCTTCCAGCCCTTTTGCGGACTCCTGAGAAAAGAACTCAGCTTCGGTCAGACCTTCCGGAATTGGAAACTCAGGTAGATAATTCTTACCCAGAGTGAGCTCAACGCTGCAACGTTTAGCAATTTCAATGGTGTTTTCAATCGCCTCTGGAATATCAGAAAATAATTCCTGCATTTCTGCTGCACTACGCAGATACTGCTGCTCACTATATAGCTTGGGGCGGGTATTATCATCCAGCGTATAACCACTATTGATACAAACGCGCGCCTCATGTGCCTCAAAATCTTTCGTCGTTAAAAAACGCGCATCATTGGTTGCCACAACGGGAGTGTTAGTTTCCTCCGCAAGCGCTACTGCCGCATGCAAATAACTATCTTCATTATCTCTGCCCGTGCGCTGTAACTCCAGATAATAGCGGTTTGAAAATGCTTTTTTCCAGCTTTGTAAACGCTGCTTTGCCAAATCCTGATTACCTGCCATTAAGGCGTGACCGACATCGCCATCTCGCCCTCCGGATAAAGCAATCACACCTTCACTATATTCTGCAACCCAGCTAGTTTGGACACGTGGCACACCCAACTTTTGCCCTTCCATATAGGCGCGCGAAATCAGTTTAGTGACATTCTTATAACCCTGATTATTTTGACACAGCAATATCATGTGATAGAGCTGGGTTTCATCTGCCTCATCTTCCAGCAAAACATCAACACCAAAAATCGGCTTCAAACCCTGCGCCCTTGCGGCACGATAAAACTTCACCATGGCAAACAGATTATTCTGGTCGGTCATGGCAATCGCGGGCATGCCTCCGGCTTCAACAGCCGGCATCAACTGCTTGATGCGGATAGTGCTATCTACAAGAGAATATTCGGTATGCAGACGAAGATGGACAAAAGACATTCTGATTTTGCCCTAATGCTTTGGCTGATAGTAACGGTTCCACTCTAATAACTGAGTTCTCCGTTTTAAACAACAAAACGGTAAGCTCACTAAAAAAGTGGGGGGGGTGCCATGTGAAAAACGATTAAAAAATGGTCGTTTTTTCAGACTTGTGCTGAGCGGAGTCGAAGCATGGCACCCCCCCCACTTTTTGGCATCAGCGTGTTGTTTATTATGCATGCTTAAGATAACTCTCATTTGATTCCATACGTTTCAGGAGCATTGTATCGAAACCTTCAACCTTGGAATCAATAACAGTTTGGCGCGCCAGCAAAAGGTCTGACCACTGTTGCAGACCAGCGTGCTTCTCTAATAAATCCAGATCAAAATGCTCCTTGAAGAAAGCAGCACGTACAAAAAATGGCGCAGCAGCAACATCAATTAAAGAGAAATCCTCACCATTAAACCAGGGATTGTTTTGCTTTGCCTCAGATAAACCCGCCAGATTCTTATCCATTTCTTCAAGGGCCTTATCTGCATCTTCTTTGGTTTTAGCCATTAGTAGATTAAACGTGCCCATATATAAAGGCGAAGTGTATTCTATCCATGCCCTGTTTTGAGCTTTTTGCAATGGATCAGCAGGATGCAGTGAAGGCGGGTAAACTTCATTGAGATATTCACTAATCACGGAAGACTCAAATAAAACCGTATCGCCTACCTGTAAAACAGGCACTTTTCCTGTCGGTGAAAGCTTTAAAAACCATTCAGGTGGGTTATAAACATCAATAAATTCGATATCAAAATCGATGCCTTTTTCATTAAGCAGAATGACACTGCGCTGTACAAATGGACAGACTTTAAAACTGATTAAACGGGGTTTTGACATTTTTAATTTCCTTTTTTATTTGATTTTCCCTAAGGACATTTCAATTTAATTTAACTATTTAAACCCCTCCCCCGAGGGAGAGGGGCTTAAAGGAGTACATCCCGAACGGGCTTGAAACTCCTGCGATGATGACAGATAGCACCATATTTTAGGAGTGCTTCTCGATGCGCTTTAGTAGGATAGCCTTTGTGCTGGGCAAAGCCATATTGTGGGTAGAGTTTGTCCAGTTCGAACATTTCTTTATCGCGAGCAACTTTGGCGATAATGGATGCCGCACTTATCGACGCGGCTTTGGAATCGCCTTTGACTATCGCTTCCATTGAAATATTCATATCGATGCATTTGTTGCCATCAATTTTTAAATGCTGCGGGCAAACCTTTAGGCCTTCAACGGCGCGCTTCATTGCCAATAAACTGGCTTGCAGAATATTGATTTCATCAATCTCTTCCACTTCTGCTCTACCCAGAGACCAGTATAGCGCTTTTTGACGAATTATCAGGTCTAGCTCATTACGTTTTTTCTCGCTGAGTACCTTGGAATCAGCAAGTCCTTCTATCCACTGCTGTGGGTTCAATATCACTGCGGCTGCAACCACCGCACCTGCCAATGGCCCTCGACCTACTTCATCCACGCCAGCAATCAATATTTGTGTCATGGCGTGACTGCTTTCTTGGTCTCATTAGAGGAATCCCGGCCTTTACCTTCTTCAATCAGATGATATAGTGCTTTCGCTGCCTGTTCACTGGCATTTAAACTCAACTGCTGATGAATCTCATTAAAACGATGCTGCATATGTTCTCTCTCTTTGGCGCTTTGTGCATGCTGCTTTTCAACCTCATGTACGATACTTTCCTCGCTAAGATCTTCCTGTATCAATTCAGGAACCAGATACTCATCTGCCAGATTATTGGGCAGCGTATAGTATTTTGACTTGATCATATCAAACAGGCGAATAATGCGCACAGTAAGCGCCGAAACACGATAAGCTGCAACCATCGGGCGACCTACCAGCATGCCCTCTAGCACCGCCGTTCCTGATGCCATTAGAATCTGATCTGACGCCTGCATAACTACTCTTGATCTTCCATCTATAAAATGAATAGGAATATCAGCTGCAATTTTTTTCTTAAGTTTTAAGAATTCTTGTTTGACCTTATTGCTAATCATTGGCGACACAAATACCCAGTCCGGATATTTTTTGTGTAAAGCTCGAATGCCTCTGAGAAAGTCCGGCCCAATACGTTTTATTTCACCCATGCGGCTACCCGGAAGTACTGCAAGAATGTATGGCTCCAGAGGCAAATCCAAACTTTTTCGTGCTTCTTCTTTATCCGACTGCAAGGGAATTTCATCAGCCAGCGGGTGCCCAGTAAACTCAGCAGGAAGATTATATTTACTGTAAAAATCGACCTCAAAAGGAAATAGAGTCAGCATTAGATCCATACTGGCAATCATGGCATTCACTCTGCTTTCACGCCACGCCCAAACAGAGGGACTGACATAATGAACCGTCGGAATACCCGCTTCATACATTTTCTGTTCTAGTTTAAGATTGAAATCTGGCGCATCAACACCAATAAATAAATCCGGCGGATTTTTTAACCAGCGCTGGGTTAGTGACTTGCGAATTTTTAATAACTCAAACAGCCGAGACAAGACTTCCGTAAATCCCATGACAGAAAGGCGATCCATGGAATAGAGTGTCTGACAGCCTGCCTGCTGCATTTCCTTGCCGGCGATGCCTTCGAAACTTGCATCAGGGTAATAGTTTTTAAGCGATTTTATAAGTCGGCTTGCGAGAAGATCACCCGAAGCTTCCCCAGCAACCATTGCTATTCGCATCGTGTTTTTACCTGATGATTCCACGACCGTCCTGGCTACGTATGCAAAATTCAGCCATCAAATTAATAATAGGATCAGACTCTGCTTGCATAATTTCTATGGCTTCATTAAGTGGTAAATTTTTTCGATACAAGGTTTTATACGCTTTCTTTACATTCAAACGTTGCGCTTCACTAAAACCATTACGTTTTAAACCCTCATTATTAAAACCACGCGGAAGACCAGGCGCACCGAAAGCGGTAATATAAGGAGGCAAATCTTTACCCAGCGAAGTGCCCATGCCCGTCATAGCATATTCACCAATATGACAGAACTGATGAACCAGCGTAAAACCACCTAAAATCGCATAATCGTGAATGGTGACGTGACCCGCCAAAGTAGCATTATTGGCAAAAATAGTATTATTGCCGACGATACAATCATGTGCGATATGTACATAGGCCATAATCCAGTTATCATCTCCGACAACTGTTTTGCCAATATCCTGTACAGTTCCACGATTGATGGTGACATTTTCACGAATATGGTTACGATCACCGATGCTTAAGGTTGTGGGTTCACCCTTGTATTTTTTATCCTGTGGCTCTGCACCAATCGAGGCGAATTGAAATATTCGATTTTCTTTACCAATAGTTGTAGGTCCTTCAATAACAACATGCGGACCTATCCAGCAACCACTATCAATTTTCACATCTGCGCCGATAACCGTATAGGGTGATACCTCAACGTCATCAGCCAGTTCAGCTCTGGGGTGAATAATTGCAGTCGAGTGAATTGTCATAAAATTTTTACTGAGCCTCTATGCCGCATCAACTACAGCACACTTGATTTCTGCTGTGGTTGCAAGCACGCCATCAACACGAGCCTCGGTTTTGAATATCCACATTTTTCCCTTTTGACGAAACACTTCAGCGTGTAATACCAGCTGATCACCAGGTACAACCTGCTTCTTGAATTTTACTTTATCAATACCAACCAGAACATATAGCTTATCATCTTGAGGTTCTTTACCCATTGTACGAAAACCCAGCAAACCCGTTGCTTGCGCCATTGCTTCAACGATTAATACACCAGGCATAATGGGTTTTTCAGGGAAATGACCATTGAAAAAAGGCTCATTGATAGTCACATTTTTAATCGCAGTAAGCGATTTACCTGTCTCAAATTGAGTCACTCTGTCAACCAGCAAAAAGGGGTAACGATGTGCCAGAAACCGCCTTATCTCAGTGACATTCATTAAACTTTTATTGATATCTTGCGTCTTTTGATCCATTCATACCCCACATTTAAATATGAGGCTATGAAAGTACTCATGGAACTCATAAAAATAGTTAAAATTGCCCACATTTTGCTTAAAAACTCAGCAAATAGCGCGCTATTCGCTTCCTTTTTGTAGAAAATATGAATAATTCTTCCATATTTTTCTTCGTCCCAGAATACTTTCACAACCTCAATGCTTATTTATCGCTTGATTTCTTTTCCAGCCTTTTTAAGGCCTTAGCCATCTCATCTAGTTGTCTAAAGCGTGCTGCATTACGACGCCATTTTCTATTTTCATCCGCTATTGTTCCGGATGAATAGACACCAGCTTTGCTAATCGATTTTATTACTGAACTTTTTCCTGTAATCACAACATCATCAGTAAGTTTAAGGTGCCCCGAAATAGCGACTGCGCCACCAATCTGACAGCGTTTCCCTAAACTAGAGCTACCAGCTATCATCGTTCCACCTGCGACTACGGTATGCTCACCTATTTGCGCATTGTGACCTACCTGAACCTGATTATCCAGCTTAACACCATCGCCTATAACGGTTAAACCCAATGCGGCACGGTCAATCGTGGTATTTGCGCCTATCTCAACATCGTCGCCTATTTTCACTTTGCCTATTTGCCGGATCTTAAACCAACTTTTATCCTTTTGCGGAGCAAATCCGAAGCCATCCGCGCCAATGACAACACCAGAATGTAGAATAGATCGATGGCCAATAGTGGTTTCTTTATAAATTGTAACATTAGGGTGTAAAACTGTTTTCTCACCAATAATAGAGTCTTCACCAACAAAGCAACCAGCGCCAATTTTTACACCACTTTCAATCATGGTTCGCTGACTAATAACAGCATTAGGACCGATGACTACATTTTTAGCTATTGAAACGCTATCCTCAATTACAGCGCTGGGATGGATATCAGATGGCACTTTCTCATCTGGATGAAAGTAATTCAGAACTTTTGCAAAAGTAAGATAGGGATCATCATTGATTAAGCTATTTCCCGCATAATCTTTTGCGAGCGAAGAATTAAGAATTACCGCAGATGCCTCGCAGCTCTCCAGTAACTTTCGGTATTTCGGATTACTAATAAAGCTAATCTGACCTTGACCTGCATCCTCAATCGCCGCAACGGAACTTATCTCTATATTATTATCACCACTAAATGTTGAGCCCGTGATTTCGGCTAGTTTTTCTAAGGTTACTATCATTGAGTCGTTGCCTTTTTAGTTTTCTGCTGTGACTGGGTTTTTTGAGAAGACTGCGAAGAAGGCTGTAATTTTTTCTTTAAATACTCCAGAACCAATGGGGTGATATCAACACTTTTACTTGCAGAGACATAATCCTGAAGCACGATATCGACATTTTGCTGCTTTCTTACCTCATCTATCGCCTTAAAAACTTCTTTTTGAACCCCATCCAGAGCCGTATCCCTGGCAAAACGTAACTCCTCCCTGAAGTCCTGCAAGGTGCGTGAACGTACGCGTTTAAGCGATCGAAGCTCTCTTTCCTTTCTACGTTTTATATTTACATCAGCATCTGATGACTTGATTTTATTCAGCTCAATCTCTAGTTTGTTAATCAACTCAAGGTCCGCTGCCAGCTTTTTTTCCTGCGGTGAAAATGTGCTTTTTAAACTATTACTCGCCACTTCAGACTGAGGCGCATTTTCCATTAAAAATGTAACATTAACGACCCCAACGGACACCGAGTCTTTAGCAAAAACATTGCTATTTGAAAGCAGCACTAGACTGCTCACAAGAACCCATAATAATGCCGATATAGCTTGTTTAGGGAAAATAGAGAATATTTTTAGATTTATTGACGTGGCATCTAGCATGATTAGATTGTACTAGGGAAGCTCTGATCAAGTCTAATATATTTAAGTAGCTTGCTAAAACAATAAAAAGGAATATGAGGTTTTATATAGGAATCTCTGAATAACCTAGGTGAATTCTGTAAGTCTCTAGGGCATCATATCCTAGGCGCGCTTTGCAGGGAATGCTTACTGCCTTCACAAAAAGTGCAACAACGGAGATGATGCCCTAGAGACTTACCCTGCGGGGCTTAGCCAAGTTTCCAATTTCTTCGTTATTGGTTTGTACCATAGAATAACTATGCTAAAAACCAATGCCTTGAACTTGAAAACTTGGCGTTGCCAGAATTCATCTAGGTTATTCAGAGCTTCCTATAGTAACTGCATGACTTATTATATAATCATCTCTGGGGCAACTATCAAAAACACATTTACGAACCAAATTAAGTTGAGTTGGTCATAAAGCAATCGCATAGACAATTAATATAATGAATGGATTCAATTTGAGAAAACTAATTATTAGCGCACTGTTATTGGGGCTTACAAGCGCTTTATTTGCCAAGCCTTTTGCAAATCAAAACTCTGCTTTAGGTATCAATACCAATGAGGCTTTAGAAGTCGATGCTAGCCTGCCCTTTATTGACTTGTTTCGATTATCTTTGCCTTTTGATGAAGCAAGACCGTGGTTTACCAAGGGCAAAATAGCATTTGATCAAAATGGTTGGCCCAAGAATTTGAATGGTGGCCAGGCGGGCACCCGTTTTCTTAGCCATATCCCAATGGATGCTTTACCCAAAGGAAACTACACCGTTTTATATGAAGGGGAAGGAAAAATACGCTATGGCGCGAGTGCCAAGTTAGTTAGCCAATCCCAAGGTCGAGACATTATAAAACTTATTGCCATGAAACAGGCTAATGAGCTTTACCCTACCGCGACTGCCACTTTGATTATCGAAGCTAGTAATCCTCGTAATCCTATTAGAAATATTCGCATATTAATGCCCGGTGGAATTTGCAAAGACAATCCATTCAAGCGCGTCAGCAGTGAGTCGCAATGCCCTACAAAAAATTACCAATCTTTTGAAAAGCATCACAAGCAACTGGTGTTTAATCCTGATTTCCTGGATTTCATGAAAGATTTTAAAGTTATTCGTTTTATGAATATGTCAGGCGTAACGCGTAATAATATCCGCTTGTGGCAAGATCGCCCAACTGTCCAAAAAGCAAGCTGGGGAGGCAAAGAAGGCAAGCGTGGTGTACCTCTTGAGGTGATGATTCATCTTGCGAATATTTTAAATATTGACCCATGGTTTAATATCCCTCACAACGCCGATGATAACTTTATCAATCGCTTTGCACAGACTGTTAAGCAGCAACTCAAACCCAGCTTACGCGTCTATCTGGAATACACCAATGAAGCCTGGAACAGCGTTTTTGTTCCACAGGCTGAACATATGAAACAGACTGGGTATAAGCTTAAGCTGGATAAAAACAGAAATATTGCAGGCTCCAAATACTATTCCATGCAAAGTGTTAAAATATTTAAAATATGGGAAAATGTTTTTAAGGGAAATCAACGACTAGTCCGTGTAATGGGTGGCATGACCACCGATACCCGTTTGACCGAAACACTTCTGGGTTTTCAAAATGCCTATAAAAATGTAGATGCAATTGCGGTTGCTCCTTACTTCCATTTCCCACAAGAAAAAATGGCGACGATTAAAAGTGTCAATGATGTTTTTAAAGAGCTAAATGCTCGGGATAATCGTTACTCAATTAGAAATACACTGGGTTTTGTACAAAAGCAGATCCAGGTTGCCAAGGGATTTGGCGTTGATTTAATTGCCTACGAAGGTGGTCAACATCTGGTACACCACAAAACACATTCCATGACTCAAGGTGCAACCCCATTTTTATATAAAGCCAATAAAGATCCACGAATGGCTTCGGCATATTATCAATTACTGGCGGGCTGGAAAAAACTGGGCGGCAGGCTATTTGTACCATTCTCAGCACCGCGCCCTTCAACCTGGCATGGAAGCTGGGGAATTAAAGAACATATTGCCGAACCACGCCATCTCGCACAAAAATATAAAGCACTGTTAGGCTTTGCTTATGGCAACCCTTGCTGGTGGAAAAACTGTTCGGGAGGTGCAATTGTTCGTGCTAAAAAACCTACCATCATCCCTCAACATTTAATTTCGGGAAAGATAAGTAAGAAAGATGCTAAATTTGTCGTTATCCAGAAACAACCCAAAGGGAAACGTACCCTTCATCAAACCAAAGCGGAAAATATCGACACGATTATTCAGGGAACCATTGAAAATCCGCGTGATTTAACCGCACGTTGGCGTGCTAATTGGGATGACGGCAATCTGTATCTGTGGATCGGCATTGTTGATGAAACTCATGTGAGTGACTCAAAAAAATTATGGGCAGATGATTCGATTGAAGTCTATATTGATGCTGATGCCAGCCGCAATGAAAGCTATGACCAATTTAATGACTTTCACCTAAGTTTTCGTCTTGGTGATTCAACTATCACCACGGGTGGCACAACCCCCAAAGAGAACATCAACAATATTAAATACTCCATAAAACAGATAGCATCAGGTTATCAGTTGGAGGCAGCAATTCCGTGGACTACCCTGAATATTATTCCAAAAGCAGAACATAGCCTCGGTTTTGATATTCAAATCAATGATGATGATAATGGCGGATCTCGCGATGCCAAAATTTCATGGAATGCAAATCGTGATATTGCCTGGAAAAGCCCCAGGATATTTGGTCAATTAATCCTCCAGGATGCGAATAGCAAGTACGTGAAAAATGATCCTGAAACCGCTATTGACAGAACTGCATTTAAATATCCATAGAGATCTGAATAACATATCTTTATGCAAAATAAGTTAACACCATTGTTTTATTTGCAGTGCTACAATACTGACTCATGGAAAACCTATCACAGCTACTAACAAGTTCAGACAGCTATGCATTGCTCGAAGATTCAAAATCAAGTCCGGCAGATTCTAAAAATTTGCTTTTTACCCAACCGCAACGTGAAATAATCGCCAACAATCATGATGAATTAGCGGATGCGTTGGATCAAATAGAAACATGCAGAAAACAGGGTTTATACCTCTGTGGTTATCTTTCCTATGAAGCTGGCTACCATTTTATTGATAAAGAAATAAAACGCGAGAATCTCAATGGTACACAACAGCCATTGCTTTCTTTTATTGCATTTCAGAACATGCAAAAACTTGATAGAAAGGAAATTGAGGACGCGTTTAACTCGGTTAGTTTATTTCCAGAATCACAACTCTGTCTGCATGATTTAAAGCTAAATACCAGTAAGAAAAACTACTTAAAATCCATTGTAAAAATAAAAAAGTATATCGAGTCTGGTGACACCTATCAGATTAATTATACAATTAAATATAAATTCAAATTACAGGGAAATACTGCCGCGCTATACAAATCACTGCGCCAGACGCAACCCGTTGAATTTGGTGCTTTATTAAACTTTCCTGATTCTAAAATAGTCTCTCTTTCGCCAGAGCTTTTTATTAAGAAAAAAGCAGATACAATTACCTCCAAACCAATGAAGGGAACAGCCAAACGCGGCCTTGATAAAAAGCAAGACCAGGAGATTCTGCGCTTTTTAAAAAGTGATCCAAAGACACTTTCTGAAAATGTGATGATTGTGGATTTAATCAGGAATGATTTTGGCAGGATCTGTGAAATTGGCAGTGTACGGGTTAATAATCTATTTCAAATACAAACCTTTAAAACCATCCACCAGATGATTTCCACGGTTAAAGGCACGCTAAAAAAGCACCTCAGCTTTAAGCAAATATTAGATGCACTATTCCCCTGCGGTTCGATCACAGGAGCACCAAAAATAAGAACCATGGAAATCATTAACGAACTCGAAACAGAGCCACGTGGCATCTATACCGGGGCGATTGGATACCTGCTTCCAGATAATGATTTTTATTTTAATGTACCGATACGTACCATTAGTTGTAATGAAAGAAATAATTGCGAAATGGGCATTGGCAGCGGCATTATTTATGAAAGCGATGCCAATGATGAATTTGCTGAGTGCTTGCTTAAAGCAGATTTTTTGACCCGTTTAAACCAGGATTTTTATCTCATAGAATCCTTTAAATACAACGCGAATAAAAAAGGTTTCTCCAATTTGAAGCAACACCTAGAACGCCTTCAGCAATCTTCACAGTGCTTTGGCTTTAAGTATTCTGAAGACAATATTGAAACGCAACTAACGAAGATTAAACAATCATTAAAATCTGGCATATACAAAATAAGGCTCAGTGCATTTAATGATGGCAAAATAGAAATCAGCCACAGTGAAATACTGGATGATAACTCACCTAAAAAAATCCACATTAGCACAAAAAAAATCGATAGTTCCTCTATCTTCCAATACCACAAAACTTCACGGCGTGAGCTTTACAACGCTGAGTTTGACTTAGGCCATGAATCTGGATTCTACGATGTTATTTTTCTCAATGAACGCAATGAAGTAGCCGAAGCAAGTCGGCACAATCTGTTTATCAAAAAAGGCGATACTTTATACACGCCACCACTCACTGCTGGCATTCTAAACGGCATCTATCGACAAAAGTTTATGCAGCAACATGATGTTATTGAAACCGTAATTCACAAAGATGATTTATTCAATTGCGATCAAATTATACTAACGAATTCAGTCAGGGGTTCTGTTCTGGTAGAGCTTTCACAAACTTATGGCACCCCCCCCACTTATTAGCATCAGCCGGAATCAATTCTGTATTTTCTTATTGATCTCACGCTTTAGTAATTCAAGCTCCATTTGATCACGCTGAAGCTGCCTGATTCTTTCATCCAGCACTTTGGATGTTTGATTTAAGTCCATGTCGCGCACAGACTTCGAGCTGATTACAGGCTTGCTTACTGGTTCTGGCGCTACTTTTTTATCACCACCGACAATGTAAAATTCACCCTTTTCGCCACTAAAAATGCCTGGACCCTGCATCATCTCATCTGCAGGTAACAGGGAAAATCTTTCTCCCTGAGTGCTTACAACTGAGCTTGAACAACCAGCCAGAAAAAACGATAGTAACGTAATTTTGAGCAGTTTTGATTGAGATATTTGATTAATCTTCATAACTTAAATCCTCAAGGAAGCTCTGATTAAGCCAATTATTTTTAGCTTGCCAAAACAGCCGTTAGTTTCCACGAAGATCGCCGCAATAGAATGACTATTCCGACTCACTCCATGAAAAATAGCAACAGATTTTTTTGCGCTAAATTCTAATCAACTTAATCAAAGATTCCTTTAATAAAAATGGAGACCCCTGCCCAAAATAATAATTATCAGAGTTAAGGAAAGTTGATTAATATACGAGATAAAAAACTCGGTCGCAAGCGAGCCGAGTTTTAAAACAAGCCTAGTTGTTTCGACTTATCTTCTTTCTTCTCGTATTCTGTAAGCTGGTCTCGAACATATGCTCTAATACCATCTTCA
>Ga0209633_10000932_pt1 | contig 31971 bp, 27 predicted proteins | sample Cruoilmetagenom1_FD_187290 | JGI IMG/M metagenome (GOLD analysis project Ga0209633, IMG submission 187290) | Oil polluted marine microbial communities from Coal Oil Point, Santa Barbara, California, USA - Sample 1 (SPAdes) (version 2) | ecosystem: Environmental > Aquatic > Marine > Oil seeps ... | reverse complement strand
GCTCTTGAAAGTAATCTAAAAAAGTCATTTCAGCCCTCCTTATATGGAGAGCCATTTGATCAGCTTTTATTTACCCTGACTATTCAATCTTTTTGATCGGCATATCGAAAAGTATGATCTTGCCCTGTATTCAAAGGAATGTCATGTTGAGTCACAAAGGAGTTATTTTCTTGATTCGGGGTAATTTGGTGGGCATGATAATGTAAAAGATTGTATCAAGCATAGCACCTTGCGAATACTAGGAATTTATAGATGCCAACAGAACTTTCATCCACGACGCACATTGCCGTTCTCATGCTGGCATCTCTCTCCGTGTTTACCACACTGCTGGGCGTTGCGCTTGCGATCTATGTCAGCAAGAGCGAGCGGGTCATTGCTGTGGGGATAGGATTCTCGGCAGGCATTATGCTGATGATTTGCTTCTTCGAACTTATGCCGGAGGCGATAGGCGAGGCAGGTTTCGGTTTAAGCACCACAGCCTTCATACTGGGCATGCTGATCGTCGCCGTTTTGCATTGGCTAACCCGCACACCCACTTGATTGGAGAGAAAGGTGCATTTCGCCAGACTTTATTGAGGACTGCTTACCTAGTGGCATTCGGCCTTATTTTGCATGATGTACCCGAGGGGTTTGCTATGGCCAATTCCTACATCGCTTCACCCTCCTTAGGAGTGCTGGTGGCATTGGCCATTGCGATCCATAATATCCCTGAGGAGTTTGCCATGGCAGTGCCGATCATCATGGTTAAGAAAAGGCGTTTCCTGTATATGGCAGCATTTCTGTCAGGCCTCGCCGAGCCGCTGGGGACTGTAATTGGTCTCGTGGCAGTACACATCAATCCTGCTTTCAATCCAGTGTTCATGGCGTTCGCTGCTGGGGCCATGGTGTTCGTATCCGTGCATGAATTGTTGCCGATGGCCAGGCGGTATCATAAGACGCAGCTGTTTGTCCTGGGCACGTTGATAAGCGTATTTGTTTACATGCTGCTGGCCGCGATGGTACCCGAGTAGCATCCAGAAAGATGTTTCGTTAGCCTGTTCCTCACTTTCTACGACGCAACCAGCTCCAGTCCAGTTTCTCCGGCTGTTCGATATAGTCATCCGCATTATTGACCACATCTTCGAGAAACGACTTGCGAAGAGTGAAACGGATATCAGGATGATGTTCGCCTTCGCTAACGGAGGTAAACCGGCCGTCGATATATTTGTGAACATAAGTATAATTTGAGCGATCTTAACCAGCATATTAGAATAGTAAATATCGACACATTTGAATCATTCGAGCTAAGTGCCTGTACGGCTACTTTGCAGCGGTTGCGGACCATCGCTATCTATTAGCGAAGGTACAGTATGGGCATACATCGAAAAAGGACAGCGTTTTGAAGATAGCACGGCAGCAGTACTACTCTGTAAGGCGACTTCGCAATCTAACTAACTAAAGTGTCAATGCATAACGAATTACAAATGCGTTAGCGACATCAACAAAAAATGCGGCCACCAATGGGAGTATGATAAACGCCGTTGGTGCCGGACCATGTGTTTTCGTCACCGCCGTCATATTAGCCACTGCCGTGGGGGTGGCGCCAAGCGCAAAACCACCAAAACCAGCACTGAGTACAGCGGCTTGATAATCACGACCCATCAGTGGAAATAGTACAAATAATATAAATAAAGCTGCTGCGAGTGTTTGTAAAAACAATATGATTAACAGCGGTCCAGCGAGATCAGCAATGGTCCATAGTTGCATGCTCATCAAAGACATGGCTAAAAACAGACCCAGGGAGAAATCCGACACCAGTGCCAAGGCGCGGGTACGTGCAGGCCAATGCATCTTTGGAAATACGTGGGGTACGGAATTGGATAAGATAATGGCGGTTAACAAGCACGTCACAAACAAAGGTAATTTAAATCCCATTGAAGCAATCGCTTCATTCGCAATATGCAGGGCAAGTAAGACCGCCATTATATTCAAGTGATCAATTGTTTCACTATCTGCTTTTTCATAGGGAATGCCGACCATGGGTTGGGCAGATGTTTTACCTGAAAGCTTGTATCGGTTTATCAAATAACGCGCGATAGGCCCCCCAATCAAGCTGGCGATCACCAAGCCGAGCGTTGCGCTGGCAACCCCAATTTCCAGTGCACTGCCCACACCTAACTTAGCGATGTCAGGTGCCCAGGCAATGGCGGTTCCATGTCCGCCAATCAATGAAGCGGATCCGGCCAACACACCCACCGGAGATGGAACACCCACTAAAGCGGCACCGGTCAGACCCACAATATTTTGTACGACGATGAATAGCAGTGTCAGTACAAGTAAGATTAGTAAAGGTCTGCCGCCACTCATCAAATCCGAGAAGCGTGCGTTCAAACCGATCGCGGTAAAAAAATAAACCAATAACCGATCGCGTGTTTCAAGTTCATAAGTGATTTCGGTTCCGGTAGCCAAAAAAATAATGAACACAGCCATCGCGGCGAGCAGCCCGCCTGTTACGGGTTCGGGAATATTATAGTCACGCAGAAAGGCGATACGCTTGTTTAAGTGAACACCGACAAAGAAAACCAATATACCGATTGTATAAGCAAGGAAACCGGAAACAGTATATTCATTCATTTTTTTATGCCTTGTTGTGTTTGTGCACTTCTTAGTCGAAAAATGAATTCCACCAGGAAAGCGGTATTTAAACCAAATATAATCAGACCATTCGCAGCAGTTAATCCTGAAAGCAATCGCCATGGTGTATCCAATGTAATATCACCATAACCGAGCGTGGTAAAGGTCACTATCGAAAAATAAAGGGCCGGCTCGATGGCTTCAAACATATCAAGCAGTAAAAACACACTGGCCCAAATCCAGGCGCAGACGCTGATACCGGCAACCAGCCATAACACGACACCAATGAGCGCTACAACGGTTTTCCACATCGACGGGGGATGGATCAACCATGGACCAAATCGGTTTAAAACAGCCATGGCAACGCTAATAAACAAGACCTGTGTCATTACGGTGGCTGAAATGATGAGGGTGCCAATGCAAAGCTGTTGTAACATGGGGTGCTCTGTCTCTTGTGATGTTGGTCTGTGAAATAATTTGTCCGCTAGCAGGCGAATATACCATATATCATTGTAATCAATGATATGCAACGATCGGGGAAGATCATGCGTGTATTTAAATGGAATGTCTTATATACGTGCTACGTGCTCGAATTCATTGTCATGATATTGTCTATGCTACACGTGGATGTACTAAAAAGTTATTTTAACATAGAGCAGGGACAGGCAAGACAAGACAAATTCGCTGGCTGCGAATTTGAACAGCCGTAAGGCTGACACAAAGGGTGAAAAGCGAAGTTTATACAGAAACACATGAGCATCCCGATATAGATATTAACGCAGCATTGCCAAGCACAGCATTTTCTATATTAGTAAGTCCATCTCGACTGCCTTCAGAACGGCTTGGTACTTCGATGGAACATCGAGCTTTTGCATGATATGCTTTAGGTGAAACCTGACAGTACGTTCGCTAATGTCGAGGATTTCACCTATCTCCCATGCTGTTTTGCCTCTTGCTGTCCAAGACAGGCAATCGATCTCTCGCGAGGTAAGTCTGGGTGTCGCGTTAACCCGGAACTGAGGTTGAAAAAATGACGTAACGTAGGTACTCAACAACTGTAGCGCTGCCTCAAGTTCTCCGCGGACTGCGGTATTTTTCGCTTGTAAATCGCAAGCGGACAGACACAACAGGTTCAATACGCTAAAGCGGATGCCTGGTCCGTGTATGGGTATAGATACTCCGCCTTGGATGCCCATATCCTGCCATAGCGACAAGACGCGACGCTCTTGTTTACTCAGCGATTGGTCCCACTCCATGGTTCTCCAGCGGATAGTTGTGACACTGCTTTGCGCACGGCGGATAATCGGATCGAACCTAAACGCGCATTGCTCAATATAGGCTTCGAGAGTCAGTTCCTGACTGCACAAGTACAGAGAGCATAGTTCTAGCTGGAACGATAAAAACACAAACTGATCGAATCCGAGGTTACGGATTTGCTGCCCTAGCAAAATTCGCAGACTTTCTTGATTGGGAATTCGATGAATGTTTTCACAGAAGTCCCAGACTGCATGGTAGGGGCTAGGCTCCGTCATACCTATTGTAAGCATGTTTACCCCCCCTTCTGCTATCCGCCGAGCGGTACCTGTATCGGTTATCAGCAACGATTTTTCGGTTGAATGTATTCTTTGTTTCTATTTCAGTCGTTGTGAAACCATGCATAGCGGTCAACTGCCGATACGATGCAGTTGGTGATTTTCGCCCGACATCTTTGGTCAGCTCCGCTATGCCATTGTCAGGGTTCCGTATCAGCCAACAGTGTTGATGAAGCGATAAGAAATAGTAGCGTCAGACATAGAAAACCCGTAGGCCGCATAACCTACCTTCACAATATCACTCGAACAGACATGAATTGTCACTTCTGGATGGTATTCAGTCTTGTTGAGATGATTCCGTTTACCTGCTGATTAAATTCTGTTTCTATGCTCATCGAAAATAAGTTAATTAAAACAGAAATACACAGTTACCTTGCCCGCTGGCCACTCATAACTTTTAGTAAGTGAAAACGGGTATTTGCCGGCTAACTTATCCATGTCACAAGTGTGGAATTTGGCATCTGGTTGGGGTGATTCAGAATGATTAGAGGACAAAGAAGTGTTGTTTAATCACATACCCTGACAAATTCCGCAGATGTCGTATCTCCGCGACTAATGCTACCGAGTTCGTTTTTACGTTGAGACTTAGTTTTCCAACCCGGCTTTATTCAGACCTTTCATATAGCGGTCACGCAAGCTTTGATCGCCACCAATAAAAAGGGGCTTCAGGTCCCTCTCGGTTTGCAGTGGGGAGGGCCAAGACTGATTTGTTTGCTGCAGCGCGGATCTGGCAACATCTAGTCGAACCAGGTATGCGTAACTGGCTGCACGCAGTAAATGAGCAAATGCTGCGGCGTGGCTGTTGATTTTATACTCAAGAACTCTGTCAGCCCATTTCGCTGCGAGTGTATAATTACCCGTCGCGAATTGCGCCCACGCCATTGATTCAAACCAGCGGGGCAGTCGGGGGTCTTCTGGGCTGGCCGCTATGGCACGGTTCAAGTGGTCGATAGCCTCTGCCGCGCGCCCCCTGAACGCTAGCAAGCGCGCTACATCCGCAAGTCTGGCAGGATTTTCCGGTAGTTGTGGTAGATCCATTTGCTCCAGCAATGCGTCAAAGCGAGAGTCAAAACGCAGCAAATCAAAGTCTGGATGGTATCTGATACCTACCAGCCAGGGCGCACGTGATCCCACAAGACGCTCCAGGTGCTCGAATGCCTTATCCACATCACCAAGTTGCGCATGAATCCAGTAAGCATTTCGTTCGGAGGGTTCCTGAAACTGCAATTGTTGTAAAGCCCGCAACATGCCTTCATATCCGCCTGCCAGCCAGCCATTTTCAGCCGCATTCTGAGCTTGAATACAAGGTTTTCCACAACGCCGATAAGCCGCCAGGCGAGCAAGGTAGGCATCCTCAAAACGTCCCAGTTGATGGTATGCCGCTGCTTCATCGAACCCGCGATACTCTGGATCGAGCAAGCGAACGCTATCAGCTTCAGTGATCGCCCTTTCGTAAAGTCTGGCACTGTAGAGGTACTTGATGCGTTCAGCTCGCTGATGAAAATCTAGTGGAGCAATATTTACCAGTTTTTTTGAAACCTCCTGTGCTTCAGTAGTCCGCTCCTGAGTCCGTAGGTTGACCAGATAACCTTGCAGAGTCCGGCGGTCATTGGGACTCAGCTGTACCGCTCGCTTGAATGCTGTTTCTGCTCCTGCAGGATCCCAATCGTTTAACAGGTGAACATAACCGAGCACGGTGTGTGCTAACGCCAGATTGCTGTCTATCGAAATAGCTTTGTTGGCATGCTCACGCACCGTTGCAAAATGCTTACGATTAATCCACACAGCTTTGATCGTCTCTATTAATGCCAGCTGTGCCCAGGCTTCAGCGAAGTTGGGATCTAGACTTACAGCACGTTGCATTTCTTCAGTTGCAAGCGGCGCCCAGCTCATAAACCGTTCAGTATCACCGATGTGTGAGAGCCCGCGCAAGTATGCGTCGTAAGCTGACTCGTCAATGTGTCGAGAGATTGACAGTGCGACCTGTTCAGCATCTGATAACCTGAGATTTAGATGCGAGGCGATTTCACGCGCTACGTCACTGCGCAATGCGAGCACACTAGAAACCTCCCGATCGAAACTATGCGCCCAAATATGGCTGTCTGTGCGTGCGTCGATGAGTTGCACAGTCACCCTAAAACGACCAGCCTCACGGGCTACACTGCCTTCGATTATCGTGTCAACGTTAAGGTCTTTCGCAATAGCTTTGAGCGATGGCCGATCATCCTTATATTGCATACTAGATGTACGAGAAATTACGTGCAATTGGCTGAGCTTGCCCAGCTCAGTCGTGATTTCTTCTGTCATTCCATCAGCTACGTATTGTTGGGACGAATCCCCGGATAAGTTGTCGAGGGGAAGCACAGCAATTGAATGAATCTGTTGCGTGGAATCTCCATCAAGGTTACTTACACCCACCCAGATGAGAAGCCCCAAAACAACAACAAATGTACTGCCCCATAAAGCCGAGCGGTACCGTCTCCTCAACAATTGAGGCTTTCCATTAGCCACAGGTCGGTTCGTGACGTGCAGAGTATCTTCTCCCTGAATTTGAGATTTGAAAGGAGATCGGGTTGAAGAGCGGTGGCTACTACTGTTGACTACCTTTACTTGCGCAATGGCACAGTAACCGCGTTTAGGGACCGTCGAGATATATCTGGAATTTTTGGCATCATCGCCCAGCGAACCACGTAGTTGGCTTATACGCTTCGCAACCATGGCCGGATCAGCGTGGCGACCTGCCCAAACCTGATCTAGTAGCTCATCAGTCGATACCACCTCTCCAGCTCGAACCAGCAGGTACTCAAGCACATCCATGGCAAGCGGCTCAACCTGGTGCTCAATATCGTTTTGTGAGAGGCGATTCAAATGCGGTTCAATTCGCCAATCACCAAACTGATAGTGACTTGTGGATATTCCACTTACTTCTTCCAATGTATACCCCGGCGTTGCATAAATTCTATGCTGCTGCCTTCTCGATTTCATCCAAGTAATGCAACAATATTGGAAATTCGATGAATGTTTTCACAGAAGTCCCAGACCGCATGGTACGGGCTACGCTCTGGGAGCATGCTTAACCCCTCCTGCTAACCGTGGATGGTTGATCAAGTTGGTGTGATGCCAGAGTCTGATCACGACCTAAATAGTCAGATTGACAATATTATCATACACCCTGTCGTGAACGACAGCTTTTTCTGGAGCCATGAAGCTGTTATCAATGCAGTGTAATTAACACGGCATACTGGTTTTCGCCAGTGCACTGCATATTGGACGCGGGGTGCTTCATGGATCATATACAGCTTGGTCGGCAGAGTAATGGATCTTGGCGTATCGACACTATTCGCGACGTTGGTTGCCGAAACGTGGTCCTTGATAAGCACAATCAGGCTGTCCGACTTTTGAGCAATCATTTTATTTTCAGTAAAAGTCCTTTAGCTGCTCAATTAGTGAGGTTCTGTTCAAAATGCTGTAAAGGTGACGATGGCGTTGATCGGATATGGCAGCAAAGACTCGTCGCGCTGGTAATGATGTGTTTCGCCGCCGGGGTGCAAGCCGATGTGTCCGTTTACAATAGTGAACGTCTCAAACTTACAGCCGGACTGGATGTCACAACCGTCGCCTTCAGTCAAAACAATCCCTGGTTTGGTGAAGATGTTGCCAACATCGGTGTAGAAGTTGATGAATGGTTGGAAGTCGCGGTAACGCCAGCGTTGGGGTTTTCCTACCAGCTTAATGCTGACAACACGCTATTTGGTACCTTCAGCGCGGTTGGCACAAAAACCTATGGCGAAAGCGCGGATGGGCTTGCGGTTGCCGAGGATGATCCAGACTCGGGCACGCTTGAACAGGCATTTCTCGGCTGGCGCCGTCACTTTAGTGAAACCCATTCCCTGGAAATTCTCGGCGGTAATTTCAACTATGAAATCGGCACCGGTTTTCTGATCAAAGACGGGGGCGGTGATGGCGGCAATCGCGGCGGTTTTTATGTTGGCGCACGCTCGGCCTTTCGCAAAAGCGGCCTCGTTCGCTTCAATGCCGGTAATGTCCTGGCAGAAGGGTTTTACCTGGGAAACAATCCCCGCCGCGGCGGCATAAAGGGCGACATCGCCGGGGTTAATCTGGAATATGATTTTTCCAAACGCGCCAAGATCGGCTTTGCTTATATCGACGTCGCAGAAGTTGATGATGCCGAGATTGGCGATATCGGTGAAAAGCTTCGCACCTATGATTTCCGCGCGGAAGGGAAGCCGACCGAAAACCTGACTTTGTCGGGCGAATACGCCTTCCAGGACGGAGCTGGTCTATTCGAAGGCGAAGGCTGGTGGCTGCAGGCAAGTTACGGTTTCGCTAACACGCGCTTTAAACCGACGCTCACCTATCGCTATGCCGTTGTGACCGGGGATGATCCGCTGACTGCTGAAGCTGAAGGGTTTGAACCGCTTGCCTATGGCTTTACCGATTACGAACAGTGGTATCAAGGTGAAATCGTCGGCAATTGGATCTTCGCCAACACCAATCAACGCACGCACCTCGTGAAGGGATCGCTGTCGTTGACCGAAACTATCACGCTGACTGGCGCATACCTGAATATCAAGCTTGATGAACCAGGCGCGTTGGGCGTCACGAGCGACGACTTCGGCGATGAGTTCGATTTCTTTCTGGATTGGGAGGCCACTGACCGTCTGTTTTTGTCGGCGGCTGTGGCGATCCTGTTTCCCGGCGACGGTGCCAAACAGTTTACCGGCGGTGACGACACTTGGTCGCACTTGATGCTTTACGCGAGCTATAGCTACTGAGGAGGAAAATAATGGCTGACACATCAGAAACACCGGTGGCCTCAACAAAGAAGGGATTCTCATTTCCGACAGCCTACACGATTCTTTTCCTGCTGATTGTTCTGGTGGCAGCAGGTACGTGGGTTGTTCCGGCCGGAAAGTATGATCGCGTCAAAAATGCCGAGCTCGACAAAGAAGTCCCCGTTCCCGGCACCTATCAAACCGTGGAATCAAACCCTCAGGGCGCGGTGGACGTTTTTCTTGCACCCATCGCCGGCTTTTATGATCCGGATAGTTATGAGGCGCAGGCGATCGATGTCGCCTTATTCGTCCTTATTATCGGCGGCTTTCTGGGGGTCGTCACAAAAACTGGTGCCATCGATGTCGGCATCGCGCGTGCCATGTCCAGGCTAAAGGGGCGCGAGAACTGGATGATTCCGATCCTGATGGCGCTGTTCGCCGCCGGTGGCAGCAGCTATGGCATGGCAGAGGAATCACTGGCATTTTATTCATTGCTAATCCCGGTGATGATTGCTGCCGGCTACGATTCGGTGGTGGCGGTGGCGGTCATTCTGCTGGGGGCCGGCATCGGTACCTTAGGGTCAACCATTAATCCCTTTGCCACGGTGATTGCCGCCAATGCCGCCGGTATTCCATTCACCAACGGCATCGGCCTGAGATTTTTCATCCTGTTCGCCGGCTGGCTGGCGTGTGTGTTGTATGTCATGCGCTATGCGGCACGGGTGAAAAAAGACCCCTCTCTGTCGATTGTCGCCGACCGTCGCAGCGAAATCGAAGCGCAATTCGGCAAGGGGGTGAACAACGAAACCGTGGCGGCGCTTTCGGGCCGGCAGAAACTGGTGCTGGTGATTTTTACCCTCACGTTCGCGGTAATGATCTGGGGTGTCTCTTCACAGGATTGGTGGATGGCGCGCATGGGCGCTCTTTTTCTAGTGGCATCGATCCTGGTCGGTATCGTCGCAAGGATGGGCGAAAAAGGGTTTACCGACGCCTTTGTCGATGGTGCCCGTGATTTATTGGGTGTCGCGCTCGTCATCGGTATTGCCCGGGGTATTGTCGTCGTGATGGATGCGGGCAATATGACCGATACCATCCTCCATACCGGGGAAGAGGCGCTTAGCGGTTTGTCGGAGATCGGTTTTATCAACACCATGTTCGGCATTGAAGTTGTCATGTCGTTCTTTGTGCCGTCGTCATCGGGACTTGCCGTACTCACCATGCCGATCATGGCGCCGCTGGCAGACTTCTCGAATGTCGGTCGCGAGCTGGTGGTAACGGCCTATCAATCGGCCAATGGGCTGGTGAATCTCTTCAACCCGACCTTTGCCGTCGTGATGGGCGCCTTGGCGATTGGCCGGGTGCCTTATGAGCGATGGTTGCGTTTTATCTGGCCGCTGCTCCTGATGTTGACTGGACTGATCATGGCATCGCTGAGCATGGCAGTGGTGATGGGCTAGGTTGGGTCATGACGATATCTGCCCCCAAAATCGGTTTGTGGCGCTGCACCGCACTGGTCATTGGCAATATGATTGGTTCCGGCATATTTCTGCTCCCGTCATCCCTTGCGCCCTTCGGCTCGCTCGCCATCGGCGGCTGGTTGATGACTTCCGCCGGCGCGATTGCACTGGCACTGGTGTTTGCCCGCCTTGCCCGGGTGTCGAACCGAACCGGTGGCCCCTATGCCTGGACCCGCGACGGCTATGGCGAGTTCGCCGGTTTTCTGGTCGCCTGGGGTTACTGGATTGCCCTATGGGCGGGGAACGCCGCCATCGCAATTGCCTTTACCGGCTACTTGGCGTACCTTTTTCCGATCCTCAGTGATAACAGTCTGGCAGGGCTGGCCGTCGCCCTGATCGCCATCTGGAGTGTCACCCTGGTCAATGTCTGCGGGACTAAAAGTGCCGGGACATTGCAAGTCATCACCACCGTGATCAAGGTGATACCACTCTTCTTTATAATCGGACTGGGTCTGCTATACCTGCAACCGCAGAACTTTGTACCGCTTAACCCCACCGATGCCAGTATCAGTAGCGGGATTGCCGCCTGCGCCGCGCTGACACTATGGGCCTTTCTCGGCCTGGAGTCTGCAACCGTGCCGGCAGGCGACGTGGAGAATCCGTCCAGGACCATACCGTTGGCAACCGTGCTGGGTGTGACCTTCACGGCGGTGGTCTATCTACTGGTCTCGATTGCGGTACTCGGTATGATGCCGCGCGCCGCGTTGGCATTGTCGACCGCACCGTTGGCGGATGCGGCACGAATGGCTACCGGCAGTTGGGGTGGCGCACTCATCGCGCTGGGCGCCTGCGTGGCCACCTTCGGCACATTGAACGGATTTACCCTGTTATCGGGTCAAATCCCGCTGGGTGCCGCCCGCGATCGGGTATTCCCCCAATGGTTTGACAAGGTCACGCGTAACGGTGCGCCGCTGCGCGCGCTGCTGGTTTCGAATTTACTGGCCAGCGGGCTGGTGGCGATGAATTTCAGTAAGGGTCTGGTCGAGCAGTTCACTTTCATTATCCTGCTGGCAACGCTCACCACCTTGGTCCCCTACGTTTTCTGTGCCCTGGCTGAAATCATGATTTGGTTGCGCAGTGGTGCAATCGGCGATAGTCGCAGCGGCGCACCAACGCTATCTGTGCTCATGCTCGGCGGGCTCGCTTTTCTCTATTCGCTGTGGGCCATCTACGGCGCGGGGCAGGATGTGGTGTTTTACGGATTTCTGCTGTTGCTGGCAGGTGTTCCCATCCATGTAGCGATCAAATGGGATGGCCGGAGAAGCCGCGTATCGATGATAGGAGACTAAAATATGACTGGATTTGGAGCTCACTCTGAAATTGGCAAACTGCGTAAAGTGATGGTCTGCCAGCCAGGCCTTGCCCATGCGCGTCTAACCCCTGGCAATGTCGCCGAACTTTTATTTGATGACGTGATGTGGGTGCACGAAGCACGCGTCGACCATTCCGATTTTCGAATGAAAATGCAAAGTTATGATGTGGAAGTCTTTGAATTTCACGAAGCGCTTAAAGAAACGGTCGAGAATAAGGAAGCGCGCGCATGGATTCTTGATCGGCGCATCACGGAAGACCAGATTGGCGTGGGAATGTTGAATGAATTGCGTAGCTGGCTCGATGAAATGTCGTCGACTGATCTTGCGATATACCTGATTGGCGGCATTGCCGTACAAGACCTGCCCTTCAAACCGCAGGGGATGTTTGGCAGCTATCTGGGGCCCGATGGTTTTGTGATTCCGCCATTGCCGAATACACAATTTACCCGGGATAACAGTTGCTGGATCTACAACGGCGTCACCCTCAATCCAATGTACTGGCCGGCACGCCGGCCTGAGACCTTGTTAGTGACAGCCGTTTATAAGTTTCACCCGGCTTTCGGGCCTGCATTAACGAACGGTGACTTCAAGATCTGGTGGGGCGATCCGGATCAGGATCACGGCCCGGCAACCGTTGAAGGCGGAGATGCCATGCCCTGGGGAAATGGTAGCGTACTGATCGGTATGGGTGAACGAACCACACCTCAGGCGGTTGGGCAAATTGCCAAAGCACTGTTCGAGAATGAGGCGGCGGAGCGTGTCGTCGCCTGTCAAATGCCCCGCTCAAGAGCCGCCATGCATTTGGATACGGTGTTCAGTCACTGTGATCGCGAAGTTGCCACCGCCTTTGTCGAAGTGTGTGACGAAATTCAATGCTACAGCCTGCGCCCCGGCGACAATGCTGGTGAAATCGATTTTCGCAAGGAAGATAAACACTTGTTCGAGGTGGCGGCTGAGTGCCTCGGCATTAAAAAACTCAACGTGGTACAAACCGGCGGCGATGCTTATCAACAGGAACGTGAACAGTGGGACGATGGCAATAATGTGGTTGCGTTAGAGCCAGGCGTGGTGGTGGCCTACGACCGCAACACGTATACCAACACTTTATTACGCAAAGCAGGTGTTGAAGTGATTACCATTCGCGGCGCTGAACTTGGCCGTGGCCGTGGTGGCGGTCATTGTATGACCTGCCCGATCTGGCGTGAGCCGGTTGATTATTAAGATCCTGACCTAGGCATAGAAAAGGATACTTATACCTAATTATATAAGGAGTAGCGAAATGGCATTTAACCTGCGCAATCGAAGTTTTCTGAAAATACTCGATTTTAATCAACGCGAGATGCGCTATTTACTTGATTTGTCGCGTGACCTGAAGCGTGCGAAGTATGCAGGTATCGAACAGCGGCATCTTACCGGCAAGAACATTTGCCTGATTTTTGAAAAGTCGTCGACGCGGACCATGTGCGCCTTCGAGGTTGCGACTTTTGATCAAGGCGCGCAGGTAACCTACCTGGGCCCCTCAGGCTCTCAGATAGGCCATAAAGAGTCAATGAAAGACACCGCCCGGGTTCTCGGCCGTATGTTTGACGCGATTGAATATCGCGGCTTTGGCCAGGACGTTGTTGAAGAGCTTTCCGCTTACGCGGGCGTACCTGTCTATAACGGTTTAACGGATGAATTTCATCCGACCCAGATGCTCGCTGATTTGCTGACCATGAAAGAGCATTGTGATAAACCGTTTAGTGACATTTCTTATGCTTACGTCGGCGATGGCCGTTCCAATATGGGCCATTCCCTGATGATTGCCGGTTGTGTGATGGGCATGGATGTGCGTATTGGGGCACCCAAAGCGTTATGGCCCAATTCGGAATACGAAAAAGCGGCAAGAGAACTCGCTGAGAAGTATGGCGCAAGACTGACGATTACCGAGGATCCGCAGGCGGCGGTAAAAGACTGTGACTTCATTCATACCGATGTCTGGGTGTCTATGGGTGAGCCCGAAGAAGTGTGGGAAGAACGAATCAAAAATCTCTCTCCTTACCGCGTCGATAGCGAGTTGATGAAAGCAACCGGCGTGCGCACGACCCGGTTCATGCACTGTTTGCCGGCGTTCCACAACCGCGAAACCAAGGTGGGCGAGGAGATTTACCAAAAGTTCGGCATCTCTGAAATGGAAGTCTCCGAGGAGGTGTTTGAATCACCCGCAGGCATTCAGTTTGAGCAGGCGGAAAACCGTCTGCATACCATCAAAGCCGTACTTGTTGCCACTATTGGGGGATAAACCATGAAAATTGTCGTAGCGCTCGGCGGCAATGCGCTCTTGCGGCGCGGACAACCGCTCACCGCAGGTGCACAGCGGGAAAACGTGAAAACCGCCGCTCGAGCACTGGCAACGATTGCAGGCGATAATGAGTTGGTGATCTCCCATGGCAACGGACCCCAGGTTGGTCTGCTTGCCTTGCAGGGTGCCGCCTATAAACCCGACGAGCTCTATCCGCTCGATGTGCTTGGTGCGGAGACGGAAGGTATGATCGGTTACATGATCGAACAGGAGTTGGGTAACCTGCTGCCATTTGAAAGACCCTTCGCCACTCTGTTGACCATGATTGAAGTCAATCCAAAGGACCCGGCCTTTGATAATCCCACCAAGTTTATCGGCCCAGTGTACGAGGAAGCAGAAGCCCGGCGGCTGGCACAAGAAAATGATTGGGCGATTAAACAAGATGGCGACAAATGGCGCCGGGTTGTGGCTTCTCCCTTGCCAAAGCGCATCTTTCAGATCCGTCCGATCTCCTGGTTGCTGGAAAAAAACACCATTGTGATTTGCGCCGGCGGTGGTGGCATACCCACCATGTACGACGAGGACGGAAACTTAGTCGGCGTGGAGTCCGTCACTGATAAAGACCTGGCCAGCGAACTTCTGGCGCGTGAGCTGGATGCTGATCTCTTTATCATGGCGACCGATGCTGATGCCGTTTATCTCGATTGGGGTACCCCGGAAGCCCGAGGCATTAAACGAGCTTCCCCCGCTTTAATGGCGCAGTACGAGTTTGCTGCCGGTTCCATGGGGCCAAAAGTCCAGGCGGCCTGCCAATTTGCAGAATTAACCGGCAAGACGGCCGCCATAGGTGCGCTGGCCGACCTTCCTCAAATACTCAAGGGTAACGCGGGTACAACCATCAGCAAAGATGTCGAAGAGGTGGAGTGCTATGCGCCGGCCTAAGGCGAACCCAATAACCTGGTTGGTCGGCTTCGAGAAGGGTTCAATTGAGCCGGTTTGTCGAGCCGGCGGTCAAACAATGGGGAGTACACAGGCATGACACAGGAATTGGTGCGCTACTCCAATGTATTGGAAATCATCGGCGACATTTTAAAGGTGCAGGTGCTGCAGGCCAGTGATGGTGGCGAGGCCGTCGTGCGGTTTGGGGATTTGGCCGTTTTGGAGCAGGCGGGTGGAAACAGTTCCGTCGCCCAGGTGATTAACATCAACAGGGACGTGGTGTCGCTACAGGTTTTTTCCGGAACCAAGGGGGTTTCCACAAGATCGACCGTGACCTTCCTTGGTCATCCAATGCGAGTGACCTATTCAAACAATATCTTAGGGCGTGTTTTCGATGGCATGGGGAATCCCATCGATGGCGGCCCTGATCTTGCCCTGGATAATAAAGTGAATATCGGCGGCCCCTCGGTGAATCCATGTGAACGTATTGTTCCGAAACAGATGATCCGCACTGACGTACCGATGATCGATATCTTCAACTGCCTGGTGGAGAGCCAGAAAATACCTATTTTTTCGGTTTCGGGCGAACCTTTTAACAGCTTTCTGGCACGCATTGGCATCCAGGCCGACGCCGATATTGTGGTGTTTGGCGGACTTGGATTGATCTTCGACGACTATCATACCTTCCGCAAGAATTTTGAAGATGCGGGCGTGTTCTCGCGCACCGTGATGTTTATCAATCAGGCATCGGATCCCATTGTTGAGCGATTGCTGGTTCCCGACATGGCGCTTGCGGTCGCGGAGCGTTTCGCTGTGGAAGAGGGCAAGCGTGTGCTGGTCCTGTTGAGCGACATGACGGCTTATGCGGATGCCATGAAAGAGCTTGGTATTTCCATGGAACGGGTGCCCTCTAACCGGGGTTATATGGGTGACCTCTATTCGCAACTCGCGCGCCGCTATGAGAAGGCCTGTGATTATTCCAAGGGTGGATCGGTAACGATTCTGACAGTGACCACGATGCCGGGCGACGATATCACTCACCCGGTGCCGGACAATACCGGATATATCACGGAGGGCCAATTCTACCTGCATGACGGTGTGATCGATCCCTTCGGTTCCTTATCGCGGCTCAAGCAGAATGTCATCGGCAAAGTGACCCGCGAAGACCATGGCCAAATCATGAATACCATGATCCGTTTTTATTCCGGCGCCCGTGACGCCGAGCAGAAGCAGGCCATGGCGTTCGAGCTCTCGGATTTCGATCACCAATTGCTCAAGTTTGGCGGGCTTTTTCGCAAGCGCTTCATGGATATCAATGTGTCCATCCCATTGGAAGAAGCACTGGATCTTTGCTGGCAGACGCTCGCCGAGTGTTTTCGTCCCGAACAGTTGCTAATGAAACAGAATTTGGTGGACAAGTATTTTCCGCAGCAGCTATCTCAATCACCTGAGGACAAGGTCGCTGAATCACCGCCCGATGACGATCAGCAAACTCAAACGGAGGAGTCCAGCGATGGCAAGACTGCAACTCAATAAATCATCGATGGCGCGCGAAGCGAAAAACCTGCGCAGCTATCGTCGCTTTCTTCCGTCGCTGGATCTCAAACGTCAGAAATTGATGGCAGAGCGGACCATCGCCAGCCGGGTTATGGCAGATACCCGCAACAAGATCGAGAACTTAAAAAAGCAGGTGAGAGAGCGGTTGACCATGTTGGCCAATGAGGATGTGGATCTCACCGATTTAGTCAAACTCAGTCAGGTGCATTTAGCGACTGAAAATCTGGTGGGGACCCACTTGCCGGTTCTGCAACGGATCGAAGTGGAGGTTCGACCCTATGCGCTGCTGGCCAAACCTCACTGGGTGGACAATGTTGCCAAGCTGTTGCATGACATGCTGGAACTACAGGTTCGGGTGCAAGTGGAACAGCGGCGACTGGCGTTGCTGGATGCCGCCGTCAAAACCATTACTCAGCGAGTGAATTTGTTCGGCAAAGTCCTGATCCCCAGAACCGAAACAAATATTAAAGCGATTAAGATCCATCTTTCAGATGAAGAGATGGCGGCTGTGGTTCGATCCAAGATCGCCAAACGCAAACATGCCGCGGCGAGGTCAGTATGAGCATCGTACAGCTTAAAAAAATCACGCTGTTTGGCTTGTTGACCGAAAAGCAAGACATCCTGGCGGGGCTGCAGGGTCTTGGTTGCATGCACCTGTCTCCGTTAAGTCCGCCACCGGCTGAAGTCGAGAAAGTGGCCTCGCTACACGCCGAAACGGCCTACAAAGCGTTGCGATTTCTGTCGGCTGTTCCGCAGCAGCGCCGCCAGGTGCGGCGCGATGCGGGATTCGATGCCGACAAGCTCGTCCAGGAAGTGCTTGAACTGAAACAAAGACTACGCGATGCCGGCGACCGCCGCGACTTTCTGAAACGCCGTATCAACGATCTGGAACCGTGGGGTAATGTTGCGTTCCCGCCGCATGAAACGCTGGCCGGGTACCGGCTTTGGTTCTATATCCTGCCGTTGCGTAAGCGTGGTGCGTTAGACGATATCGAGTTGCCCTGGCGGATCGCGCACCGGGATCAGCGCTTCGCCTATGTGGTCATCATTGCGAAACAAGAGCCGCCAGGCGATCTGCTACCGGTTCCACGCACCCATGTGGGCGCCTTGCCACTGAGCGAGTTACAAGCGCAACTGGAGGAGGTCGAAGTGGAACTGGAAGACCTGGCTGCACAGCGCCAGGGGCTGACTCGTTACATCTATTTATTAAGTGTCAATCTTGCCGGGCTGGACAACCGTGCCGCCCTGGTGCATGCGGCGCAGCTAACCCGCGATGAGGGTGCCATCCTGGCAGTGCAAGGCTGGGTGCCGGTCAATGCGATTGCTGCCGTTAAGGCTTATGCCGAAAAGATGGAGCTCGCCTGCCTGGTGGAGGAGCCGGGTCCGGATGAAACGCCGCCAACCTTGATCGAGCAGCCGGACCGCATGGATGCCGGCGTCGATCTCACCCTGTTTTATCAAGTGCCAAGCTACCGGAGTTGGGATCCGACGCTGTTGTTATTTGCTTCGTTTTCTGTTTTTTTCGCAATGATATTGGCGGACGCCGGTTATGGCCTGACGTTGATGGCCGGACTATTGGCCTTTTGGAAAAAATTGGGACGCAGCCGTAAAGGCCGTGCTTATCGCTTGCTCGGCGCATCCTTGTTCACGTGTACAGTCGGCTATGGCGTCATGGTCGGCAGCTATTTTGGCATAACCCCCCCCGATGATTCGTTCCTGGGCCAATTGCACATTATCAGCGTGAACGATTTTGACACCATGATGAAGTTGTCGGTCATCATCGGCGTGCTTCACATTGGACTGGCCAACGCCATGATGGCCTTTGTCAACCGTTCCAGACTGATTGCGCTGTCGAAGCTGGGTTGGATCGCCGCGATTGTTGGCGGTTTGTTGCTGTGGCTCACCAGTCCGGAGAGTGTCTGGCGCACGGTGAGCATCGCATTCATGGTGACGGGCTTGCTGGCCATTGTGTTGTTTAGCAGCGACCGCCCGGTCAGCAAAGCAAGCGACTACCTGAGGCGATGGCTTGATGGTGTATTTAGTCTTAAGGCGGTGTTGACCGCCTTTGGTGATGTGCTGAGCTACATGCGGCTGTTTGCCCTTGGCCTGGCGAGCGCCTCGTTGGCCATTACCTTCAACGACCTGGCCAACGATGTATACCAGTCAGTGCCGGGACTGGGTCTTCTTGCTTCGCTACTCGTTCTCGCCGTTGGTCATGTCCTCAACTTGGGTCTGTCGTTGATGAGCGGGGTGGTCCATGGGCTGAGGTTGAATTTCATTGAATTCTTCAATTGGGGGCTGGCGGAGGAAGGAACGTCCTTTCAGAAGTTTGCCCGAAAGGAGGTGAATCGTGAATGAACTGGTTATCGCACTGGGCTGGGTGGGTATCTTCGCCCCCATGGCGCTAGGCGCCATTGCAAGTGTCATCGGCTGTGCCATTGCCGGGCAGTCGAGTATCGGCGCAATGCTCGAAACGGAGGGCGGCTATGGCCGTTATATCGGTTTATCCGCGTTTCCCTCCACCTTTGTTATTTACGGTATTGTGGTGATGTTCACCTTGAATCGCGAGGTGACGCCCGAGAATGCCGGCGGGCTTTTTGGCGTCGGGCTGCTAACAGGACTCGCACTGTTATATTCAGGTATCTGGCAGGGCCGCGCTGTTGCCTCGGCAATCAATGCCTTTAAAGAGAAACCGGAGATATTCGGCTTGTCGCTGGCACCGGCGGCGATCATCGAAGGCTTCGCCGTGTTCGCGTTTGTTTTCGCGCTGGTCATCAGTGCCGGCATTCCGGGAGGTGCATGATGGCCGGACAAGCAACTCAAGATATCAGGGTGGCTAGCGGCGTTGACGAGTTGATCGCGCGGCTGCGTGAAGAAGGTGTTGTAAAAGGTCTCGGCGAGGCGAACGAAATCCTTGCCGGCGCACGTGCCGAGGCCAAACAGATTCTAGAGAAGGCGAATGCACAGGCCAGGCAACGCCTGGAGCATGCACGCAAAGAAGCCAATGCCTATCTGGCCGGCGGTGAAGAGGCACTCAAAACGGCCATGCGCGACATGGTATTGGAATTAAAGAATGCGCTTATGCAAGGCTTCAGTGAAGATGTAAAGCGTCTGGTTTCGCACCAGCTGCAAGACCCGGAAGTGCTTAAACGGATGATCCTGGAAGTTGCGGGACGCGCACGCGACGGTGCCGATGTCGGCGCAGCGGATGAATTGGACGTCATTCTGCCGGAGAAGGTCATGGGGCTTGAAGAGTTACGGAATAATCCCGAGGCATTGGAAAAAGGCCCGCTCACGGAGTTTGTCTTCGGTCTCACCCGGGAAATGTTGCAACAAGGTGTCACTTTCTCGGTATCCGGCGATATGAACACGGGCATTCGGGTTCAGTTGAAAAACAAGAATGTCGTTCTCGATCTCACCGGGCAGGCTGTTGCCGCTTTGTTGCTGCAGCACCTCCAGCCCCGTTTTCGAGCCGTCCTCGAGGGCGTGGTGCGATGAGAGATCCGGACGCTTACATCATGTTGATCTCCGGCCTGCCGAGTCCGGAGAAGTTATTTTTCGCCAAACGGCCGCCGTTATCACGACTCAAGCTCGACCAACGTCTTCGCGTGCTGACGGCCGCCGACGCAGAGACTTTGAAGCTGGTAGAAGACGCACTGAACTGGGGCCAGCTGTCAATCGCCCTGTCGGAGCAGGATGTCATCAACCGCGGACGCGAAGCCTTGACCCGCATTGAGCATGAGACCTTACGACGCATCGTTCGCGAGCGGCTGGAACTGCGTACTTGTATTGCCGCCTTGCGTCGCCGCGCTCGTGGCGAAGGGCCACCCGGTGAACCCTGGGGCTTCGGTCGCTGGATTGCTCATATCACCCGTAACTGGACCGACCCCGGCTTTCGTTTGGAAAATGCATTTCCGTGGCTGCGCGAGGCCGACGATATGATCAAACAGGGCAACGCTCCCGGGCTGGAACGCCTGGTTCTCGAGCAAAGCTATAAGCGCCTGCAACGAGCGGCGGGTGAGCATACATTCGATTTCGAGGCGGTGGTGATTTACGTTCTTAAATGGAACATTTTTGATCGTGCCACACGCTACAACGCTGAAGCGGCGTTAAGGCGCTTCGAAGACATGACCCAGGCTGCCCTTGGGCACTATGCCAAATTGTCTTTTCCCGATTTATCTTCTCCCAAATCATCTTCTAATGGAGAAAGCCGATGAGCAATAAATCGCAGGCGAATGACCGGCAAGCAGGCAATAATCTCCAAACTTCAGCGCGCGTGGTCGCGGTACAAGACGATCTGGTGGAGATAGAAACAATACGAGTCTCCGGGGGGCAACAGGCAGCGCTGGTCAAAAACGAAGTGATCTATATTTGTCCGGCTATTCCAAACGAGCGCGGTGAACAGGAGCGGCTGAAAGCGGAAGTATTGCGCGTAAGAGGTGCTAACGCTGATGCTCAAGTATATGAAAGCACCCAGGGTGTCGCCGTTGGCGATGCTGTGGAGCAGAGCAATGAGATGCTTTCCGTCGAATTGGGGCCGGGTTTGCTCGGGCAGGTCTACGACGGCTTACAGGCGCCGCTACCTGAAGTCGCCGCGCAGTATGGGATGTTTCTGCCGCGTGGTATCCAGCTCAATGCCCTGGATACCAGCCAAAAGTGGTCTTTCGTACCGACCGTTAAAAACAATGCCGAAGTGGTGGCCGGCGATACCCTGGGAACGGTTCAGGAAGGGCGCTTTACGCATAAGATTATGGTGCCTTTTGGCTGGCAGGGCGTGTTGCGGGTGACGTGGATCCAGGAGGGCAACTTTAAAGTTCATGAGGTGGTCGCACGTCTCGAGGATCAGTCAGGTAAAGAGCGGCCGATATCCCTATCCCAGAAATGGCCGGTGCGCCGGCCTTTGAGTACCGGCCTGTTCAAGCGTAGCCTTTCACGCCGCTTATATCCCGATGAGCCGGTGGTGACCACACAACGTCTGATCGACACCTTCTTTCCTATCGCCCGCGGCGGCACAGCCTGTATCCCCGGGCCTTTTGGTGCCGGCAAAACGGTGTTGCAGAGCCTTATCTCACGCCACTCATCAGTGGACGTGGTCATCGTTGTCGCCTGCGGCGAACGTGCCGGGGAAGTGGTGGAGACCATCAACGAGTTTCCGCAAATGGCCGACCCTAAAACCGGCGGCACCTTGATGGATCGCACGGTCATTATCTGTAACACCTCGTCAATGCCGGTCGCGGCGCGGGAAGCTTCGATTTTCACCGGCATCACGCTCGGTGAGTATTACCGGCAAATGGGTTACGACGTGCTGCTCATCGCGGACTCAACCTCACGCTGGGCGCAGGCGATGCGTGAAACGTCGGGTCGCCTGGAAGAAATCCCCGGTGAAGAGGGTTTTCCGGCCTACCTTGAATCTTCCATCAAAGGCGTCTATGAGCGCGCCGGCGTCGTGCAAACCAATGACGGCTCGGTAGGTAGCCTGACGATGATCGGTACGGTTTCTCCAGCGGGCGGTAATTTCGACGAGCCTGTTACGCAGTCAACGCTTGCGACTGTTAAATGTTTTCTCGGACTGTCCGCAGACCGCGCCTACAAGCGTTTCTATCCGGCGGTTGATCCGTTGATGTCATGGTCACGTTACTTAAACCAGCTTGCATCCTGGTTCGATGAACATCTGGAGACCGGCTGGACGGCGAGGGTTTATGAAATGCAGGCGTTACTTCGCCGTGGCGATGCGGTTTTGCAAATGATGCAGGTCACCGGCGAGGAAGGGGTGACATTGGAGGATTTTGTCACTTACCAGAAAGCGCTATTCCTCGATATGGTGTATCTGCAGCAGGACGCGTTTGATTTGGTGGATGCCTCAGTACCGCTCGAACGACAGAAACTTACTTTTAATAAGATCTATGAACTGGTAAGCCGTAGCTACCAGTTTAAGGATAAGGAAACAGCGCGTGATCATTTCACGCGTCTCACGGGTCTATTCAAGAACTTTAACTACTCAGCTGAAGATTTACCCAACTACAGTGATTTGTTGCAGCAGATCGATACGCTGTCAAGTTCATAAACAGGAGGCACAGATTATGAATAATATTAACTTTATTTTAGCATTTGCCATTATAGTCGCCTACTCACCTATACTAAACGCCTCTGCTTTTTCAGAGCCCGTTAGCGAAATTCGTTATGTCTCAATAAGCACCGCTGATGTAGATGAAACGAATGCCACCGCCAGGATCGGTATCGATGAACTCTCGCTTAAGTCCATACTGACAACAAAAGACGTTAAAAACGGTAAATTGATATTTTCCGTTGACTATAAGTACACCGAGTTTACCGTCCAGGATAATACAGAACAGCGTACTGACGTACATCAAGCCAGTTTGATGGCACGCTACATTACTCAACGTGATAAGTGGCGCCACATTTTTAGCATCGCTCCCGGTTTATACAGCGACCTGGAAGAGATCACGACTGATGATCTGGATGTGACGGCTAGTTATAATTTTATGTATTCCTCATCAGACCAGTTGCAGTGGATCGCTGGTATTGGCTATAGTCGAACCTTTGGCGACCCAATATTTTTCCCGATTATAGGCGCAACTATTCAGCCCAATGAATATTGGCAATTTAAACTTGGCTTTCCTGTAAGCAGCGCCTCTTATTCTCCAAGCAGCGATTGGCATAGCTATGTCAAATTACAGCCTAATGGCGGCAAATGGAATTTAGATGCTAAAGGCTCGAATGATGTAAACATGATTTACAGCTCATTTGAACTTTTGGCTGGTATCGAAAAAGACTTGGCCAAGAACCTATGGCTAGGCATAGAGGCAGGCTACTCTTTTGCACGCGAATTTGAATTTAATGATGCAAGCTCCAACAATTCGCTAGGTGAAGTGGATCTAAAAGATGCTTCATTCATCGCTGTTAATCTACGTTATAAGCCATAAACTGCCTATCGCAATATAGAGCTTATTAACTGCTGGTTTTACTTGTATTTCGATTAATGATGATAATGGCGATATTGGATTAAGATGTGCCAAGTTAATATAATGCAGAAGTGTCAAATCAGATAAAAACAAAGAGGTGTTAAGCCAGTGAGTAAAAACAAATTTTTGTCTATATGCGCTTCCATCGTTGCTGCCACATTGTTGGTTTCTTGCGGCAAGGAGGCAGAAGAACCTGTTAAAAAGTCCGTCGTACGTCCTGTGAAATTGATAACGGTTGGGAGTGCAAACAATAGACAATCCATTAGTTATCCGGCCGTTATTAGCGCAGAAAAATCATCGAATTTATCCTTCCAAGTAAGTGGTTTACTGCAAGAGTTGGCAGTTAATGAAACGCAACAAATCAAACAAGGCGATGTCATCGCCAAATTGGATCAGCGTGATTATAAAAATAAGCTTGATTCTGCAAAAGCACAATTCGATAACGCTGAAGCGGAATATAAACGCGCGGTCCGTTTAACAAAACAAGACGCGATTGCCAAGAGTGTTTTGGAGCAACGGAAATCGCAGCGTGACGTTGCCAAGGCGCAGTTGGATTCAGCCAGGAAGGCTTTAAGCGATACGGTCTTACGTGCACCTTTTGCAGGTGTGATTGCGAATATACCGGTTAAACGTTTGCAGAATATCCAGCCAGGCGAATTGATTGCAACGTTAATTACCGGTGAGTCGCTGGAAGCCACCGTTAATTTGCCAGCCAGTGTGATCGCTACAGCCGAAACACGAACCGATCAAGAGGCGTTTGTGATTCTCGACGCCGCACCACAAAATCGTATTCCCGCCAAGTATAAAGAAGCGGTCCTTGAGGCAGATGCCATTTCGCAAACCTATGCAGTGACATTCACGTTCACGCCACCTGAAAAGTTAGTTATTCTGCCGGGCATGAATGCCACCGTTGTGCTGACATCGTCACGTAAAGATGCGGTGCAGAGCAGCAATGTGAGTGTCCCTTTGGCTGCGGTGATGAGCGACGGCAGTCAACAATATCTTTGGGTTGTGAACAGTGACAACATGACGGTTACAAAACGCCATATCACCATTCAAGAGGGTATCGGTGAAACCGTGATTGTCACACAAGGGTTAACCCCTGGTGAAACCATTGTTGGAGCGGGTGCAGCTTATCTTGCAGAGGATATGAAAGTCCGTCCCTGGGTTGATTGAAATAGGTAAAATTAAAACAAACCGCGGTTAACAAAAATATATTCAGTATAGGACGAGCTTCATGAATATCGCCGAATACACGATTAAAAACAAAGTACTCAGTGTCATCGTGATATTACTGACCCTATTTGGCGGCTGGTCGGCCTATCAAAATATGGCACGCTTCGAAGACCCGGAATTCACCATTCGTATCGCCCAAGTGTTTACCAGTTACCCCGGCGCCAGCCCATTGGAAGTCGCTGAAGAAGTCACCGAGCCGTTGGAACGCGTTATACAACAGATGCAGGAAGTGGATGTGATTGAATCGGCATCCTCAGCCGGTATATCCGAGCTTAAGGTGGAAATTAAATACGAATTCTCACCCACCAAAGCCGACCTGCAAATTATCTGGGCCAAGCTGCGTAATAAAATCAAAGACGCTGAAAACGCGTTGCCGCCGGGTGCCGGCACACCCATGGTTTATGATGACTTCGGTGATGTATACGGCCTTTACTATTTTATTACCGGTGACGGTTATACACCTGCTGAATTACGGCGTTATGCGAAAGAGCTGCAAAGTGAATTATTGCAAGTCGAAGGTGTCGCCAAGGTCGGCCTAGCCGGTGAATTAAGAGAGGCCATTTTTGTTGAAGTCTCACGCAAAAACGCAGCCGCCCTGGGTGTTTCGATTAACAATATCTATAACATACTCGCACAACAAAACGCCGTGGTCGCTGCGGGTGATGTCGTCATTGGCGATCAACGGATCATTATCGATCCATCCGGCGCCATTGATTCGGTCGATGCCATTCAGAATCTTCTGGTGTCCGGGTCGGCGGATGGAAAAATTATTTATCTAAAAGACATCGCCAATGTCTGGCGCGGTTATCAAACGCCACCTGATAAACTGATGCGTTATAACGGCCAGCCGGCTATTGCCCTGGGTGTTGCCAGTGTGCTGGGCGGCAATATTGTCAAAATCGGCCAAGCGGTCGATAAAAAAATTGCCGAAGCGGAAAGCCGCCGGCCCCTGGGTATCGAGCTGCATGAATATTATCATCAAGGTAAAACGGTTGATGCATCGGTGCAGGATTTTATGATTAATGTTGTCGCCGCGCTGATCATCGTTATTGTCACCCTGCTGATCTTTATGGGACTAAAGTCTGCCGTTGTGATTGGCGCTATTTTACTACTGACTATTTTTGCAACACTGGCGACGATGCAGATCGTTGATATCCCCATGCACCGTATTTCGCTGGGCGCGTTGATCATCGCATTGGGCATGATGGTCGATAATGCGATTGTTGTGACCGAAGGGATTTTGGTAGGTGTGCAACAAGGCAGAAACAAACTGGATATTGCCAAAGAAATCGTGGCTCAAACCAAATGGCCATTACTCGGCGGTACACTGGTTGGTATTATTGCCTTTGCTCCGATTGGTTTTGCACCGGGTAATACAGCGGAATACACCAATCATTTATTCTGGGTGATTTTAATATCGTTACTGTTCAGTTGGGCGTTTGCACTGACACTGACACCACTATTTTGTTATTGGCTATTTAAAGAACCTCCTGCCCTGTCTGAACATACTGCCAGGCAGGAAAACGCTTTTTTTCGAAACTACCGACGCTTAATTGGTCAATCATTAAAAAACCGCACCCTTGTTGTTAGTGCGGTAGTCACGCTATTTGTTGTTTCTGTTTGGGGTTTTCAGTTTGTTAAACCCGGATTCTTTCCTACATCGACCACACCACAAATGGTCGTCGACTATTGGTTACCACAAGGTACCGCAATTGCACGTACACAACAGGATGTGCAAAAACTTGAAACATTTATTTCGCAAATAAGCGGTGTAAACGCTGTGCAAAGTTCGATTGGCGCTGGCGGTATTCGTTACATGTTGGTATACGGATCCGAGTCGCCTAATTCGTCCTATGGACAAATCCTGGCTCGCGTTGATGACTACAAGAGTATTGATGAGCTAATGCCCAAAATTCAGGATTATGTTAATGAAAATTTTCCCAATGCACAGGCAAAAGTGTGGCGATTTGTATTAGGGCCTGGTGGTGGCTCTAAAATAGAAGCCACCTTTAAAGGACCCGATCCTCAAGTGTTACGGCATCTGGCAAATCAAGCAAAGGCGATTATGATTGCGGATGGCGGTGCGTTGTCGATTAAAGATGACTGGCGGCAACCGGTCAGTGTGATTGAACCGATTTATTCGGCAAGCAAAGGCCGCCGAGCTGGTGTCTCCAGAGAAGACCTGGCTTCGGCTTTGCAAACTAATTTTTCCGGTAAATCGGTTGGTGTGTATCGCGAAGGTGATGATCTATTGCCTATTATTTCGCGTGCACCTGCAAACGAACGTATGGGTATCAATGATATTACCAATATCCAGGTACTCAGTTCGACTACGGGTAAGTCTGTACCGATTGCGCAAGTCACTGACGGTTTTAGAACCGTATGGCGTGACGGTCAGCTAAAGCGCGAAAATCGCGTTTGGACCATCAAAGCACAAAGCGATCCGTACCCGGATGAATTACCTGCCGAGTTACTCAGCCGGGTAAGACCGGCAATTGAAGCCATAGAATTGCCCGATGGCTATACGCTGGAATGGGACGGTGAGTATGGTGACTCAAAAGAATCGAATGAAAATTTGGCTTCGACCATTCCGCTCGGATTGTTAGTGATGGTGCTGGTTGTGTTTATTCTATTCGGTACGGTGCGGCAGCCGGTGGTTATATGGTTGGTGGTACCGCTGGCGCTTATTGGGGTGGTGGCCGGCTTAGTCGCTACCGGTACGCCAATGGAGTTTGTGGCGATTCTGGGGCTGCTGTCATTATCGGGCTTGTTAATCAAAAATGCCATCGTCCTGGTGGATCAAATGAATGTCGAAATTAAAAAAGGTAAACCTCGCCATGATGCTGTGATTGATTCCGCCACTAGTCGTGTCAGGCCTGTGATGATGGGTACACTGACAACGGTGTTAGGCGTGATTCCATTGTTCTTTGATGCTTTCTTTAAATCGATGGCCGTTGTACTGGTATTTGGTTTGAGCTTTGCGACCGTGCTGACATTGATTATCGTGCCGGTACTCTATGCTATTTTCTTCAAAATTAATGCTGAGGAAATCCAGCAGGAGGGCCAGCATGCAGATACTTAAAGCCAGTTTATTAGTAACCATTGCGCCTCTTGCATTGAGTGCGTGTACAACAACACCCGTCTCTCAAGATGAGATTGATGCTGCCACTCAGGCGCAGGTGCCTTCGTCACCTGGTAGGTGGACAACGCAAGTCACTGCAAATGACATGCAGGTTAATTGGATCAAGTCTTTCAATGACCCAACGTTGATCAAACTGGTGCAAGAAGCACAGGTAAACAATAAAAATCTACAAGCCAGTGCGGCTAGCGTTGAACGCGCGCGTGCTTTGGCTGTGCAGGCCGGTGCGGCATTAATGCCCGCTGTTGATCTTGCCGCCGGTGGTAACCGTAGTGGTAGCCCCAGCAGCTCAGTAAGTACGAGTAACCTGAATCTCGGTTTACAATTGAGTTGGGAACTGGATGTATGGGGACGTATTCGAGCTGGGGCGCAAGGCGCAGCAGCCAGTGCGCAAGCAATATTCGCCGATTATCGTTATGCACAACATTCATTAGCAGCAGCGACAATAAAAGCTTACCTGGTTGCGATCGAGGCGACTTTGCAGACCAATGTCGCACGCGAAAGACTGACTGCCCTTGAAGAAACATTGCGCATTACTGAGGTTCGTTATAAAAACGGCCTGGCCTCGGCCCAAGACCTCGCATTAACGCGTTCGGATTTGGCAACAGCACGTGAACAATTAGCCACAGTAGAGAGTTCGCAACGTGATGCAGTGCGAGCGTTGGAAATTTTACTAGGCCGTTACCCAAGCGCAGAACTGGCGGTACGTGCATCATTGCCCGATGTGCCACCTGCCCCACCAGCCGGTATTCCATCCGAGCTATTGGAGCGACGTCCTGATCTGGTTGCAGCAGAACGGCGTGTTGCCGCCGCGTTTAATGCCGTTGCGCAAGCGAAAGCAGCACAATTGCCCAGATTAAGTCTGACCAGCTCAATTGGCGGTGCTTCAAACTCATTGTCGAATATTCTGACTTCAGAAAATGTTATTTGGCAGCTCGGGACTAATTTACTTGCGCCTATATTTGATGGCGGCAGACTTCGTGCGCAAGTGGAAGTTGCCACTGCTGAGCAAAAACAGTCACTCGCCGCTTATGCACAGGCGGCCCTAACCGCGTTTAGTGAAGTTGAAACGTCTCTTGATCAAGGAGTTGTGTTACACACTCGGGAAACTGAGTTGCAAGAGGCAATGGAACAAGCGAGTAAAGCTTACCGCATTGCCAAGTTGCGTTACAAAGAAGGCGAAACGGATTTGCTCGATGTGTTAACCATTCAGCAACGTGTGATTGGTGCGAAAAGCAATCTTACCTCAGTGCGACGCTTTCTTTTAGAGCAACGCGTCAACTTAAACCTTGCCCTTGGGGGAAGCTGGACTAATTAATATAAAGCAAAATATTGGAGAATCCCATGTTACTTAGTAAATTTATTTTATTCTGTACTCTACTAATGACAAATTTAATCACTATCTCTGTGGCGGCTGATCTTACCAAGGAAGAAATATTTGACTTAGAACGATCCAAATTTGAAGTAAAACGCAAAAATACCATCGAAAGCACCTTGAATCTCACCGACGAGACAGGCAAGAAATTCTGGCCGCTCTATCATGCATACCGCGCTGAAGTAAAAATAATCGATGACATCGCATTGAGTCACGTTAAAGATTATGCGGCAGCCTATAATAAAGGTAGTGTTTCAAATGAACAAGCCGCATTGCTTCTTGACGAATTTCTTAAAATAGATCAAGACCGGCTGGAATTAAAAGCGATATATATTGAAAAATTTAAACGCCTTTTCCCGGCAACACTAGTATGGCGTTATTTTCATACCGAAGACAGACTCGATACAACGCTGCGATTTCTTTTTGTAAATGAAGTACCCCTTGTTAAATAATAACCATCTGCTACGCCTGTTTCAGATGTAACTTTTTCTTGACTGGCAGTTTGATGGTCAATACTGGCAAACATGTAAATAAAGTCTGGGAGAACTGAAAATGACTATTAACTACAGCGCAAACATTATTGCAGTGGGATTGATAGCATGCCTCATGACTTTATTTTTGTCGGGATGCCAAGCACCACCCATACGGGTAATCACTGAACAGGATCTTATCAGTCATTATCCGGACTTCGTTCGTTCGTATGAACTCGATCTCGAAAAGATATCGACACAATCTCTTGCTCGGATTCAGAGTGAATATAGAAACGCCCGGACTCATACTGGCAATAAACGACAAAGCTACGATGTGCTTGTACTCTCTGGCGGAGGCTCATTCGGCGCCTTCGGCGCGGGCTTTCTTGCCGGGTGGGGGGAAGTCACGGACAAAGAGTTCATACGCCCATGGTTTGATACTGTCAGCGGTATCAGTACCGGGGCGCTCATTGCTCCCTTTGCGTTTTTGGGCACTCCAGACGCCTATCGGAAAATCGCAGAAATCTACGAAAATCCGCAGCAGGACTGGGTACGAAAGCGAGGCATTATTCCCTACCTGCCAGGCAATGTTTCACTTTTTGATGTTTCCAAACTACACAGCAAAATCCGATCAATCATCACTCCAAATCTCATTCAGGCAATTGCAATAGAAACATCTAAAAATCGGCAATTACTTGTTGGGGCAACTAATGTTGACTATGGCTTGATGCGTGTTTGGGATCTTGCAAAGATCGCACATGAGAATCCGGTTGACGAGGCTGTAAAACGTACAACATCCATATTACTGGCCTCTGCCGCCATCCCGGGTGTTTTCCCACCGATCCCTATCGATGATTTTCTATACGTAGACGGCGGGGCCTCAATGCAAGTTGTTAGCGGGATAGATGAACGTGGCTGGTTATACAGTCGGGATACACTGTCCCTTGGCTTTGTAGATAACAATGCTCCAATACGAATCCGAATCTGGATGATCGTCAACCAGAAGCTCTTACCCGATCATAAAATAGTACGTTCACGCTGGACTGAAATCGCTGAACGTAGTTTGAGTGTAATTCTGCGTGCCTCAACGCTCCAGACGATTCAGGATACAGAGACCTACATCCGTCTGATCAACCAACTTCCCGAATTTGATGCTGAAATGCGATATGTTGCCATTCCTCAGGATTATCAGATCGATGATTCAGACGAGATGTTCGATGCAGAGATAATGCGCAAGCTGGCTAATCTTGGGCAAAAAATGGGCGCTGATCCGGCAAGCTGGCGAACCAAGGCGCTTCGACCAGGAGCCCCGTTCTAGTGAAGCACCCTGTAAAAATAGGCGTCCTGTCCGCTCGCCCGTAATACCTGTCATGTCATTTTCCAACCCACTTTTTGAAAAAATTGCCGCAAACGGGGTAGTAAACGGTCACGATTCAAGAAAATTTTATTCTCAAGTTGCCATTTTCTTGCTCCGGTATGGGTAACTTAACCAAAGTTTAGGCCATCCCCGGATAACCGGTTTAGCTGTCCACCAAAGGTATTTGCCAGCATAAAATGCCGACCTACAGCCGCAGATAATATCCTCACACCAGATTTTTTGGTACCGGCCGTGGTTTCTTGTTTTTGATTCTCCTGCACAGCACCTGAATCTCATACTGATGCTGTTTAATCGTATTCCAGACGTAGGTTTTACCGACGGTGATCTGTTTGCTATTAGCAAAGCGCCGATTAAACTGTGGATCGTCGGCCTGATGCTCCAGACCACCGATCCAGCGGAGGGGTAAGGCAACCGGGCGAATTTGGATGGACAACTCGAAGAACGCGGTCGTGAAGTGAATTTTTCAATATGCTCAATAACTTGCGTTATTTTAAGTAAAGCTGGGACTGGACTGGACTGGCGTTCCCTTGGACAAGCGACCTTTGAAATGACTTTGAGGAAAAGAATTACCGTGGGCATTTTGTGGGCACCAGTAGTGCATTGTTGTGCATTATAGTGCAATTTTTGCAATGGGTGCCGCCGTAACTTGTTGATTTACAATGTTCATGAATTAAACTTTAAAGCTACGAACCAGGCGGTCGGAGGTTCGAATCCTTCCGGGCGCGCCATTTAATCAAAGGGTTAGCGGATTTTCTTCGTTAACCCTTTTTTCATTTTCCGAC
>Ga0209633_10000931_pt1 | contig 31994 bp, 34 predicted proteins | sample Cruoilmetagenom1_FD_187290 | JGI IMG/M metagenome (GOLD analysis project Ga0209633, IMG submission 187290) | Oil polluted marine microbial communities from Coal Oil Point, Santa Barbara, California, USA - Sample 1 (SPAdes) (version 2) | ecosystem: Environmental > Aquatic > Marine > Oil seeps ... | reverse complement strand
GATCAGGGCTACTATTATTGGCAATAACTACCAAAAATGTAGGATATACTAATGCCGTACCCAAACCTAAAATTACACAAAGTAAAATATATAAACTTTTTGTACTTGTGTAAGCCAATAATATTATGGCAATGCCTTGTATTAACATTCCTAAAAATAATATTTTTTTGTTGGAATAGATGTCTGCAAACTTTCCTGTAAATAGTTGGCTTAATCCCCAGACGGTTGGGTAGATGCCTACAATAATTCCGATATCTCGAAGTGAAAAATTCTGTGTTAAAAGTAGCACAGGTAACAAACCCCAAATCATTCCATCATTCAAATTATTGACCAACCCTGCTTGACTGGTAGCGCTCAAATTTGGGTTTGTAAATGTGGTGTCTAAAAATACATTTTCAATTTTTTTGGAAGTATTTTTGTCTTGTTCTATTGCAACATGAGCCCTAGTATCTTTTACAATAAAAATTGAGAATAACAATCCCAACAGAGAAATGCCAATACCAAGATAAAACGGATAAGGTCTTAAACCATAACTTTCTGCAATAACTGAGGTTAAAAAAGCAATCAATCCTACTGCAAAATAGCCTGAAAATTCATTTAGTCCCATTGCCAAGCCTCTATCTTTTTCACCCACTAGGTCAATTTTCATTACTACTGTGCTAGACCAGCATAACCCCTGATTGATACCTAACAGAATATTTGCAAAAATTACCACGTTCCAACTTTCAGCGTATATCAATAAAAAGGGAATAGGAATTGCAATAACCCACCCTAAAATCAATAAATTTTTTCTACCAAAACTATTCGCTAATTTTCCTGTAAAGTAATTAGTAATTGCTTTGGTAATACCAAAAGCGATAATAAAAGATAAGATTGCGGTTTTACTATCAATACCCAATTCTTTTTCGGCTATTTCGGGTAAAATAGAACGTTCTAAACCAACCATTCCACCGACAAAAGCATTGACCAAAATGAGGATGCTAAATTGAAACCAGTTTTCTTTTAAACCTAATGTTATGTCCTGTTTACTCTGCATTCATCATTTTTAAACCTTCACTTTCAGTAATAATGGATTTATAATCTAATTCATTTTTGATCTTTGAGATATTATATTTTCTATCCATGGCTACAAAGGCAACATCAAATTTAGTAATTGGTGGATCTTTTTTTAGATTGAATAATTTCCAAACATTTTCAATGATTGTTGCTAAAAAATTTGCCAATCCTTTTGGAATATTCTTTTTAGGAGGAATGATTCCTTTAGTTGCTATAAGTTTTGTCAAAAACTCTTTTACTGATTGAGGATTATCATCTGTAACAAAATAAATAGCTTTGTTTTTCCCTTTTTTACATGCCAGATATATGCTTTCGGCAACATTATCAACATGAACCATTTCTAATAAGCTTTTACCATGATCGATCCACATAAAGTCTTTCGATTTGATTTTACCGGTAATAGTATCTAATGCTGTCATGCCTTTTCCCCAAATAAAAGTTGGACGGAGGATAATACTTGTCATTTCATCATTTTGTGCTAAGATAAATTGTTCTGCGAGCATTTTTGATTTTCCATAATATGAATTTGGCTCAGTTGGGTACGCCTCAGTTTCGTCTACATCAACCAGGCTTTTTTTATCTTGTAGTACACTTTCAGAACTGATAAAAATAAAACGTTTTATATTATGTTCTTTTGCTGCGATATATAGATTTTCTGTGGCGGTTACAATTCCGTTTTCAAATTTTTGCCAGGGCCCCCAAAATTCAACAGGAGCTGCACAATGAATAAGTATATCTATATTTTTCAGAGTATGTTTCCATTCATCAATATTTTCTAAAGACCCTAAAATAGGTTCAACCTGTAAATTTTTTAATGTAGATGAAGAATTTTCAGAACGAGCCAAGCCTACCAATTGAAAACTTTCTTTTTGTAATCGTTTAATTACATGTTGTCCAAGAAAGCCTGTGCCTCCTGTTATGAATATTTTCATTTGTTGCTTTTTAAATGACAATGCAATATACAAAATGCATTATCAAATTTAAGATGCCATTTTTTTTATAAATTAGCATAAATCAATTTATTAGTGAAACTCTATTTTGAGGAACTCTCCAATAGCAGACTTACTGAAAATAGTATAGTTGAACTAATCCCGCTTTTTTGGTGGAATCTCATATTTAATACTTTTTTTATGAAGCTAATCAAATATTTGCTTGTTTTTACCTATGTGGGAATCATTATCGGATTTATAGTAGCAATTCCCGAACATATAATTGATCATTCATGGTCAGTTCATGCCAAAAATCATGTGCTACAGACCCTTTTTTGGATTGTCGGTTATGCGATAATAAACATTGTGATTGTACTGATACCCTTTAGCCAAAAACAACAATGGTCTTGGTGGTTGTTGTTATTTTCTGGAGTGGTATTCTATGCTGGGTATTTTCTCTCAATCTTTTACACCAATGGTGGTGCACCAGGATTAAAAGATGATATTTTTTTCGGTGTTTTAGGAGGGATTTATTTAATTTGTATGATTATCTCAAAAAAGTATTTTAAGGCTTAATCTAATAGTTCTTTAATTTTATGTTGATAGGTTTAGAAACTTATTGAATTGTGATAAGTGTAACAATCTAAATGATATGGCATCGAGAAAACTTTCATTGAATGCAATTTAAGATGTATGTCTTAAAATAAGATCTAGCTTTCATTAGTATTTATATTGTAAGGAATTAATGAATTGAGCGTCTTTTTAATAAATTATAAAATTATGAAACATTTAATTTTTGTCACATTAATAATGACATTCTACATTTCTTGTTCAAATTCTGAAGATTCTAATATGTCTGAGGCATCAGAATGGTTAGTTGATAGAAGTGATGTCACTGGTCAACTAAACCTATTTCCTTTATCAAATCAGCCAGAATTTAAGTCCGTTTCTGAAGTCAGTTTGTCTAATGAAGATTTGGTGGCCATGGTTAATTTTGGCAGTGAAATACGAGTGTATCCTTATGCTTTTACTAATTCATTTGAAGTAGTTAACGATGTTTTTAAAAATCTTAATATTTCAGTAAGTTATTGTCCGATAACTAAAAGCGGCATATGTTTCGATAGGAATATGAACGGTGGGGTTTCAACTTTTAGAGCCTCTGGTTATTTGTACAATGATAATTTAATGCCGTATGATGAGGGTACTGAGAGTATTTGGTCTCAAATGAGGCAGCAAGCCGTATTTGGACCACTAAAGGGAACTAAGTTTAAAACATTTAATCTTATTGAAACAAAATGGAGTACTATAAAGGAGAGTTTTGCGTCTGCTAAAGTCTTTGTAGGAGATAAAAATGGAATTACTAAAAGCAAATCGTCACCACCTGATGATGGGAATGATGATGGTAACGGGGAAGGAGCTCCTGGAGGAGGTAGTTTTGTTTATGGGGTATTTTATAATTCCTCAAATAGTCTAGGGATTTTCGAGTATAAACAATTTTCAGGAACTAAACTCTATGATTTTACTGCCGGAAATAGAAATATAATAGTCGTTGGAGATGCTTCAAGAAGAATAATTTCATCATATTTTACAGGTAATGAAGGACAATTTGAAGTAGTTGCAGGAGAGTTTCCCACTGTTATGGTAAATAAAGAGAATGGTTCGAAGTATAATATTTTTGGAGTAGCAGTTTCAGGACCTGATAGGGGTCAAAGATTAGAGTCTCCAAAATCATTTGTAGCAATATGGTGGGCTTGGAAAGAATTTTATGATAGCTTCAGGTTTAATAAGGTTGAATAAATTTTATAACTCATTTTAACAGAGTGGTTATTATTTCTTTATATAAGTTTGATAACATTAAATTATGATGAGTGCCATCATCAATAGTAATAAATTCCTTGTTCTTGGTTGTTATTCTATCAAATAGCTTTTTACCTCCTTTGTATGGAGTAATATTGTCTTTAGTGCCATGAAAAATGGTAACAGAACAAGTTACTTCTGGAATATATTCATTGGTTGGAAATTTATATTTTAATAAAAAGATTGGTGAAAAAGGATAATGAAAATTAGCCGTATTTGCCAAATTATAAAATGGAGCTTCTAATATAAGCTTTTTAGGCTTGTGTTTGGCGGCAATATAAGTCGCAAAAGTACCACCTAATGATCTGCCATAAAGTATGATGTTGTTTTCAGAATACGATTTCTTTATATAGTTGTAGCACAACAAAGCATCGTCGTATAATTTTTTTTCATTTCGTTTACCTGTACTTTTACCATAACCACGATAATCAAGTACAAAAACATCATAACCATAATCTGTAAAAGTGGAAGCAATATTACCCCAACGCTCGAGGCTTCCTTTATTACCATGAAAGTATAGAATAATACCTTTCGAGTCTTTTACTTTAAAATGTAACGCATTGATTATCGAACTATCTTCAGTTTTAAGGTTTATTTCTTCAAATTCTTTATCAAAAGAATAGGTGAAATTTTTGTCCAGTTTTTTAGACTGAAAGATAATTTTTTCTTGAAAAAAAAAGAGTCCAACCAAAAGCAATAGATAAATTCCTACAATTATAAAGATAATCTTTTTAATCATTTGAAGTTGACTTAATTACTTTTCTTTCTTTTTTTCCTAATAAAATCGATGCTCGTATGCTCTCTATCTATTTCCTGCAATCCTTTTAAGTTTAAAATTTCTTTTAATGCTCTATGATAACTTTCATAATTATGAAGGTTTTTATGGCCACCACCAATTATTGGGTAAACCCGTGTAAGTTTCGGATTGATTTTTGAAAGTTTAAAGCTTGATTTCATCGGAATTACTTTATCATTTGTACCATGAATAATTTTTATAGGACACTTTACATATTTCATCCATTTATAAGTTGGCATTGAAAAACGCATAACTAATCCTAATGGTATAAAGGGAAAATAGCGTTTTACATTTTTAGACATACTATAATACGGACAAGCTAATATTAACATTTTAGGATTATTTGTAGATGCTATTTTTGTAGCAAGTCCGGTACCTAGAGATCTCCCATAAACAATAATATATTTTTCGTCAACGTTTTCCTTTATTTTATTATAAATAGCCTGAACATCATCTTTCATAGTTTGTTGGGTTCGTTTACCAGTACTTTTACCAAACCCTCTGTAATCCATCATAATTACATCCCAACCATGTAAAGTAAAATCAACAGCAAATTTACCCCAACCTTTTATACTTCTTGAGTTTCCTTTTAAATAAAAAACAACACCTTTAGGGTTCTTTGTTTTAAAATGTAGTCCGTTTATGAGCACTTTATCACTTAGCTGCACATTATACTCTTCAACTTCTTGATTTTCATATTGAAACTCAAAGTCTTTTGATAATTTTTCGGGATGAAACAAGAATCGCTCTTGAAAAAAATATACTAATAAGCTTACAGTTACTACAATTGCAATAAATATTAGTAAGATATTGGGCCAACTCATGTAGTTAATTTAATTGGTTTCAAGCTACTCATTTTTTTAGAAATAAAAAAGTAATTGTATTTTCAAAATCGAATTGCTAGCTTTTTCATCAATCGTAATACTTCAACATATAACCAAATAAGGGTTACCAATAAACCCCAAGTAGCAACCCATTCATAATATTTAGGTGCTTTATAGAGTTTCCGATCAATAAAATCAAAATCTAATAGCAATGAGAAAGAAGCTACAATGGCAGCAATTACATTAAACCCAATGGCGAACCAAGAAGTACCCCATACAAAAGGTAAACTCAAACCAAAAATACGCAATATCCAATTGATAATATAAATGAACATGATGGTAATGGCTGCACTTATAACTACACTTCTAAACTGTTTAGTTACAATAACGATTCTGGCTTTATACAAAATAAGCATCACAAGAAATGTGAGTATGGTGATACTAACAGCTTTCATTGGCATACCGGGGAATCTAGCTTCGGCATAAGCAGAAATTCCTCCAAGAAAAAATCCTTTTGACAACGCATATAAGGGTGTAGTAATAGGTGCCCATTTTCGTTTAAAAGAAGTGAGTAAGCTAAAAAAAATGGCAGCTAATAATCCTCCTGAAATATACCATTTAACATCAGTGCCTTTAGCTACCAAATCCCACACATACCAAGTTGTTAGACCCACTAAAGCAATACTAAATAATGACTTAAAAAAGATACCATTCAAGGTCATTTTTGATTTTGAATGAGAACTTCTCCAAATATAGTTGCTAAAAGCAGGATTAGAAGTGCGGTAATCTAATAGAGACATAGTTTGATTAGGGTTGTTTTTGAATTATGAGTTTATTAGTTGTTTTTTGAGTTTAATTTTGCATAGTATTTTTGTCTTCAGTCTTCGGACTTATCTTTTATATGTTCTCCCTTTCCAAGAATAACCTGAAGTAAAGGAATTCAAAGCAATAAATATAATAAATATTGGATAGACAAGACTTGCCCAAAAATAATGTTTTAATACAGATTGTTGTTTAAAGAATCTGGCCATTTTAAATAAAAGAATAAAATCAACACAAAATTTAATTATAAAAATAATGATAAAAATCTGCCAAGAATGATAACCTATAATACTGCCTAGAAATAACATGATAATTAAAAAATTCATACTAAAAACAGCTATACTTACTAGCTTGCTAAATTTGCTTTTATAAGATGTAGCTTTTGCAGCCCAACGTATCCGCTGTGAAATCAATTTTTTAAGCATCACTTCAGGTTTCGTATTGACTATTGCTGTATCAGATTTTAAAAAATGTATTTTACTAGGATATTTTGCTGTCATTTTTTCTAATAGAAAAATATCATCTCCACTGGCGATATGTTCGTTACCATCAAAACCATTTACATCTAAAAAGGCTTTTTTTTCATAACAAAGATTTGCACCATTACACATAAAAGGATTATTTAAACCAAAACCACCTATGGTAGATCCTTGTAAACTCATCAAATCTAATAATTGAAACTTATCTAATAATGAATTTATAGAATTGTATGTGACCGGAGCAGCAATCAATTTAGGTTGGTATTTTTGAATAAAGGTATCAAAATTTTGTAACCAATTTTGAGGAATAATACAATCGGCATCAGTAGTTATAATCCAATCGAAATTGGCTTGAACAATGGCAGTTTTAACAGCATCTTTTTTAGGTGATCCTGATTTTCGAACATTCTTTATAACCTTAATGTCTCCTTGAACACGGTCGAGAGGTTTATCTAAAAAACCATTAATTATTTTAATTGATTCATCCTGAGAATCATCATCAACAAAAATGAGTTCAAATTTATCAGGTGGGTAATCAAGTTGTTTTAAACTATTTAGTAAAATAGGCAATGCCTGAGCTTCATCGCGAAAAGGAATCACAATAGAAAAACTAGTTTTTGGAGTGGCGCTTACTGAATTAAAATTTTCAATTCTATCAAAGCCAATGATAAAAGCGATAATCAGTACGCAATAAAAAGCCAATATGATAATTGAAATAATAATCATTTGCGATTTGAAAAGTTAAAATTCAATACAAAATAACTACCAATGAGTGCTGGTAATCCGAAATTTAAGACCCACATAAGAAGTGTAATCGTCACAATTATTAGCTCATTTAATCCAATAAAACTAAATACCCACAAAGCTACTGATCCCTTGATCAACCAATCTAATAGTGCCAAACCTGGTATAATAGAAGCTAAAAGGTACATAGAAGATATCAATACCATCAAAGTTATATAATCAGTTTCAACTCCAAATAAGCGTAATAAAAAATAAAATTGATGTGAAAACACCAAATACCTCAAAACAGAATACAGTCCGTTAAAAAAATGTAGTTTCAGTGATAATTTTTTATCGAAAGCGATAATTTTTTCAATATAAAAACCTCTTATTTTTTTATAACCTTTAATACTTCCAGTTAGAATAAATGCCAAGACAACAGCTAGTATATAAGCAAGTTTTCTAAATCGATAAAATTCTATATCAATTTCAAAATGATTGATAAAATAGAGGAGTCCTATGCTACCAAAAACAACAGTTGCTGTCATTTGTGTCATATTACTCAGTAAGTTCAATAACATAACCTTTCTTCTATTCCCTTTTTGATAATAAATAGCTTTTGCACCATACTCACCAATACGATTTGGCGTAAATAAAGATGCGGTTAACGAGCCTAAGCTTTGTTGAAGAGCATCATAAAGGGATATTTTCTTTACAAATGAGACAAGCGCCTTCCATTTTAAGACTTCAAAAAACCAGTTAGCTGCCGTAAAACAAAGTAAGATAAATATTGTTGTGTATTCATTAAATATTTTGGTTTCAATTTGTGAAATAAATTTTTGAAAATTAACCTGCTCATTATGTACAATTTTATTGTAAATAAAATAGAAAGCCCCAATTACAATGGTAATTTTTATCAGAAAGAATAAGAATTGCTTAGTTTTGTCTTGTAGTGAACTATACATTACTGCAAAGTAACAAATATTCGTCATTACGAGGAGTAAAATGACGAAGTAATCTTATAAATATAAGCAGATTGCCACATCCTGTTTTACAGGATTTGCAATGACGTTGAAAATAGAACTTGAACACAGAGAAAATCATATTAGGCATTGATCCCGGAACTACTATAATGGGATTTGGACTTATTAAAGTAGTCAATAAGAATATGCAGTTTATGCAATTAAACGAATTGCATTTAAAAAAATATGATGACCATTATGTCAAACTAAAGCTCATTTTTGAGCGTACTATTGAACTTATTGATAATTATCATCCTGATGAAATTGCTATTGAAGCTCCCTTTTTTGGTAAAAATGTACAAAGTATGCTAAAGTTGGGTCGTGCTCAAGGTGTCGCTATGGCTGCAGGCTTATCACGTGAAGTACCAATTACCGAGTATTCGCCCAAAAAGATAAAAATGGCAATTACAGGTAACGGAAATGCGAGTAAAGAGCAAGTTGCTAAAATGTTGCAGAGTACGTTGGGTTTAAAAGAAATCCCCAAAAATTTAGATGCTACAGATGGCTTGGCCGCAGCGGTTTGCCATTTTTACAATGCAGGAAAAGTTTCTGTTGGTAAAAACTATACGGGCTGGGATGCTTTTGTAAAGCAGAATGAGTCACGAATTAAGAAATAAATTCATGTAAATATTAATTCTATACAATATTACTCTTACAATTTAAGTTAGTATTGTCTAAATTAATTTTTAATCAATGAACATGAAAAATTTCAAAAGAGTTTTTGTTTTATTAGTTTCAGTCTTGGCAATAGGATGCTCTCCCTCAGATGATATTGAAAGTAAAGAAGTTCCTGCTTCAGATTCATTTGTTTATTCATATGATAATGAAGAAGTGTCAATATCATCTTGGAATGCTGTAAAAGTTGAAAATACACTACTTGTTACAGGAAGTGCCGAAGATGGTCGTAAATTTGCTATTGAATTTAATAAATTTGGAAACTTAAGTTCAGCTAATTCTTATTCGACAACGGACTTTGGATTCCCATTAACTAACAGTTTTGAATATTTCAAATCTAACTATTTTGATTTTGAATTAGTAGGAATTGATGAGGTAAACAAAAGAGTATCAGTTAATTTTTCAGGTGATTTATACGAAGATAATTACGATATCAACTCTACAACTCATTTTGTACAAGGTAGTTTTAATGTTAGTTATTCAGAACAAGAACCTCAAATAGCAGGATTAGAAGTATCCGCAAAAATTAATGGTAAAGATTGGTATGCCACTGATGGTAATCAATCTGGCGGCTTTTTCTCGGGTTCTGATATAGAATTATATATGATTAGTGATGATGAATATTTCATTTCATTTGCAATGAATCATGATAATACAACAGCGTTGGAATATAATTTTGATGAAAATTCAACTGTAAATAAAGTAGCATTTAGTGAATATGATCCTGCTACAGATGAAATAGTAGAGTATCAAACTTCGGGAACATTCAATATAACTGAAAAGAATGAAGGTTTACAAATAACACAAATTATAGGAACCTATAACCTTACGGCAAGGAATGGTAGTAATGTTATTGAAGTAACACAAGGAAAGGTTAATTTGGCTTATTTTAATTACTAGCTCATTCAATAATAAATAAAAAAAGCAAGATTTTGTATCTTGCTTTTTTTTATGTCTGGAATCTACATTCACATACCATTTTGCAAACAAGCCTGTCACTATTGTGATTTTCATTTTTCTACTTCGTTAAAGCGGAAAGATGAAATGATTCAAGCATTGGTAAAAGAGTTAAAACTTCGTAAAGATGAACTGCAAAACGAAGTCATAGAAACCATTTACTTTGGAGGAGGAACACCTTCTTTATTGACGATTGATGAACTGCGATTGTTGATTGATACTATCTATGAAAATTATACTGTTGTTGAAAATTCTGAAATTACGTTGGAAGCCAATCCTGATGATTTGATGTCTGTTCAAGCGAAGATGGGAACAATTTTTGAAAAGTACCGTGAAATAGGAATCAACAGACTAAGCATAGGAATCCAATCCTTTTTTGATGACGATTTAAAAGCGATGAACCGTGCGCATAACGCAAAAGAAGCCAAAAAGTCTTTGTTACTGGCGACTCGCAACTTTGATAATATTACGATTGATTTAATATACGGAATTCCTACAATGACCAATAAACGATGGAAGGAAAATTTACAAATAGCTTTTGATTTCGGCGCCAATCACATTTCAAGTTATGCATTGACGGTTGAGCCTAAAACTGCCTTAGATAGTTTTATAAAAAAGGGCAAATATCCAGCAATTGATGAAGAACTTTCTTTAGCACATTTTAACATACTAGTTGAAGAAACAGAAAAACAAGGCTTTGTACAATATGAAATTTCAAATTTTGGAAAACCCGATTATTTTTCAAAGCACAATACCTCGTATTGGTTAGGAAAATCATATGTAGGAATTGGCCCGTCAGCACATTCATTTGACGGTCAGTATCGAAGTTGGAATATTTCAAACAACTTAAAGTATATAAAAGCTATCGAACTAGGTGAGCTTCCTAGTGAAAGAGAATTACTATCTACTAATAATTGCTTCAATGAAACTGTCATGACCGGTCTTCGAACCATTTGGGGCGTTTCGTTGAAACAGGTTGAACAGGATTATGGTTTAAAATATAAACAACATTTACTGTTAACATCCGAAAAGTTTATCAAACAACATTTATTGATCTTAGAAAAATGTCCTGATGATCCTGGTCAAAATACCTTAAAAATCACAAACAAAGGTAAATTTTTAGTAGACGGAATAGCGGCTGAATTATTTATCCTGAACTCGTTTCAGGATCTTTAGAAAATTGTCACGTATTTATGAAAGAAGGTTTTGTATATATTTTATCGAATAAAAATAAAACTGTTTTATACATTGGCGCAACAAGAATTTTAAAAGAAAGGGTAGAAAGGCATATTTCTGGAGAAGCGACTCAATTCACAAAAAAGTATAATATAAATGAATTGCTTTGTTTTGAATATTTTTCTGATTATAGTGACGTATTTGTAAGGGAAAAGCAGCTAAAAAAATGGCATAAAGAATGGAAATGGAATTTAATAAAAAGCAAAAATCCTCGTTTAAAAAACTTATATTTGGAGTTATAAGCATCTTAATTAAAAGATGTTGAAATAAATTCAGCATAAATGCTTACAACAATACAGTACGGGTCTCAAAAACTGAAAATAAACTTATCTGAGCCACTTGATATTTCTATGCCATTACGCATGAGTAAAAGCAATGTAATCGCTTGGTATCAAAAGGCACCTAAATTTAAAAAGATAAGAAGAGTTTCTAAAAATGATTCAACTAACTTTAATTCTATTAGTTTTATTCCGCATGCTCATGGTACGCATACAGAATGTGTGGGTCATATCACGAAAGAATTTCATTCTATTAATAAAAACTTAAAACAGTTTTTCTTTTTAGCCGAGGTGGTAACTGTTGCACCCGAAAAGTTAGGTAAAGATTTTGTCATTTCTAAAAAACAATTACAATTTGTGCTGGGTAATAAAAAAAGGGAAGCTATTATTATCAGAACCTTACCAAATACCAAAGAAAAATTATCTACTAATTATTCTGATACGAACGCACCATACTTACTTGAAGCAGCAGTTATTTATTTAAAAGAAAAAGGAATTGAACATTTACTAATTGATCTACCTTCAGTTGATAAAGAGAAAGATGATGGTAAATTATTAGCGCATAATGCATTTTGGAATACCAAAGGAAAAATTAGATTTAATGCTACTATAACCGAATTGATTTTTGTGCCCAATTCTGTTGCAGACGGTAAGTATTTTTTAAATCTTCAAATAGCCCCTTTTGAAAATAATGCTACGCCTAGCAAACCTATTTTATATCAAGTTTTGAATTGAAATGATAGAGATTTAAGAATTGAAGAAAAACCTGTAGATTTTTATTGTCAATATATCTGTTAATGAAACTTAAGAAGATTGAAGGATAAGGTATTTGATGAATGAAAGGTTTAATACATTGTAAAAGTATATTTTTTATCCTGTTTAGAATTTATCTTATGACAATGTAAATTATTATTTACCATGACAAGAATTGCTATTAACATTGTATTGTTGCCTTCAAAAAAAATGGGAAGTCAAATAATTGAGATCAATAAAGAATTATTAAAAACCAATATGAATAAAATTATTCTTGGAAAGATAGTTAACCAACCGCATATTTCATTATGCATGGGAAGTGTCAATGAGAATAAGATTCCTCAAATAATTGAATCCATTGATGAAATATCAAATAATTTCACTCAATTTAATTTTGAAGGAAAGCTAAATGTCCAGACCGTCTCAACTTCTGAAAACATTAGTTGGCTTGAAATTATAAACAAGGATAAAATTCAAAAATTACATGAGACTGTAATGAAAACTATTTGGAAGTATTTAAATTATGATATTGAAAGTTACATGTTAGTTAACCCTCAGGATGTAGATGAAAAAACTATTTCTTGGATAAAACAGTATTCAAATATATATAAAAATCCTTCCTTATTTAGACCTCATATAACTGTTGGGATTGGAGGTAATATCAAACTTGATAGAATATTTAATTTTTCATCATCAAAAATTGCAATATTTCAATTGGGGAATTATTGTACTTGTAAAAAATTGATTTATTCAACTAATTTAAACTAAACTTAGTTTTTGTTTGATAATATTTTTGACTAGTTTTAACTTTAATTTTATACCTGTTAATTGAATTAATTTTTTTTAATTTAAATAGCAAAAAAACATATATGATTAATAACGATATAGTTGGTTTAATTCCTTGTGCAGGAAAAGCTGTAAGACTAGGTGTTTTACCTTTTAGTAAAGAGCTTTACCCGATAGGTTTGGATAAGTTTCAAGGAAAGCAAAATATTAAAGTAGTTAGTAGTTATTTAATTGACCATATGAAGGATGCGGGAGTTAAAGATTTTCACTTAATTCTTAAAGAAGAAAAATGGGATATACCTTCATACTTTAGTAATCTTAAACAATTAAAAATAAACCTTTGTTACCATATAGTAAATATAGATTATGGAGTTCCCTTTTCGCTAAATACGGCTTACCCCTTTATTAAAGATAAAATAGTTTGTTTGGGGTTTCCTGACATTTTGTTTAAACCAAAAAAGGTGTATAATCAATTGCTGACTAAATTATCATCAGACTCAAATATTTCAGTTGTTTTAGGTGTTATGCCCATAGATAAACCAAAAAAATGGGATATGGTTGAATACGATTCTAAGAATAAAATTAAAAGAATAGTAATAAAATCTTCTACTGAAAAAAGTTTAAAATATGGTTGGTTTTGTGCTGTATGGAATGCTAAATTCTCTGATTACCTAAACTCGTACATCTCTGATTTACTTAAAGAAAAGTCTCCAAAAGATTTAAAAAATAGTGAAATATATATTGGTGATGTGATAAGATCGGCTATTAAAAATGGACATAACATTGAAAGTGTTATTTTTGAGGAAGGAACTTGTTTAGATATTGGTACTCCTGAAGATTTACTATTAGCAAATGCATTTTTATCTATATAATTTTCTTAAACATTCAAATTGTACCTTTTGAAAATAATGCTATGCAGAGTAAACCTGTTTTATATCAAACTTTGAATTGAAATGATAGAAATTTCAACAGATAAGAATAAATTAGATATCGAAATGATTCACTCTTTTTTAACCGAAAGTTATTGGGGAAAAGGAAGAACCATAGAAGCCGTTCAAAAATCGATAGATAATTCATTATGCTTCGGAGTGTATTTAAATAATAATCAAATAGGCTTTGCTCGAGCTGTTACAGATTTTACTATTTATGTGTATTTAATGGATGTGTTTATTATATCTGAAGCCAGAGGGAAAGGTTATTCAAAACAATTGATGAAAGCAATTCTAGAAGAACCAAAATTACAAGATTGTAGAGATTGGACACTCAAAACAAAGGATGCTCATGGTCTATATGAGCAGTTTGGTTTTAACAGAGCACAACATTCTGAAAAAATAATGGAAAGGTTCATAAAATGAATATAGAAGAATTTAGAACATATTGTTTAGGTAAAAAAGGTGTAACAGAGGAGTTTCCGTTTGATGAACAAACATTGGTATTTAAAGTATTAGGTAAAATGTTTGCCTTATCAGGATTAGAACGTCAACCATCACAAATTAATTTAAAGTGTGATCCTGAACGCTCAATTGAACTACGTGCAGAGTACGATGGACTCATCTATGGAGGTTACCACATGAATAAAAAACTTTGGAATACACTTGAAATTGCCCGCTTACCCCATCAATTAATTTATGAATTGATAGACCATTCTTATGATTTAGTAGTAAAAGGTATGTCAAAGAAACTTAGGGAAGGTTTTTTTTAAAAACGCCTGGTGTCCTTTTTTTAAGCAATTTAAATTTCCTGTTAAAGTTTGAAATGGTATTGAATCCTGAAGAGGTTGCTATTTCACCTACTGAGAGATCATTATTTTTATGTAATAATTTACATGCGTATGCAATACGTAATTCTGTTAAAAATTCAACATAGGTTTTATTGGTACGTTGTTTAAAGTATTTGCAAAATGCATTTGTAGTCATATTTGCAACACCCGCAATTTGTGTGAGACTAATTGGATGGTCAAAATGTGACATAGTATATGCAAATATTGCGGTCATGCGCTTCCCTTCATTATCGCTATAGTTTTTATGATTTACAAAAGAAGATAATGACGCTGTCCTAGACTTGCTAATAAGTTGTAAAATTTCGAATAATAAAATAAAACGCTCAAGCTTAGAGGCTTTTTTAAGTCTTAAGAATAATTTTTTTAGCTCATTTTTATTTGAAATAAGTTTCAAACCATAAACACTTTGTTTAAAAAAAGAATCTAAAGAATCAAACTCCTTTAACTCAAAAAAATGATTACCAAATGAGTTTTTATTAAAAAACAAAGACATCATTAATGAACTTTTACCTTCAGTAATGTCACTTTTAAATACATGCGGTAAATTACTGCCCATTATCAAAATATCGTCGTCTTTATAATCTGTTACAGAATCTCCTACTACTAAGGTGCCTTCGCCTTTTGCGATCAAACTGATTTGTATTTCTTCGTGTTGGTGTAATTTATCATAGAATAAAAGGTCATAATCTTCCTGATAAACCAATGCTTCGTTTTCTGGTTTTGGTATTTTAAAGGGCAGTATTTTCACTCGTGTATAATTTATTTTCAACATCAAAAATAAGCAAATATTATTCATTTTTACTAGAATAAGAATAGTTTTAGATAATATAGTATTAGAATTGGATAATTATCAAGAGTTGAAATAATAATAGCCTTCGTAATTTTATTAAAAATTAAATACAATGAAATGAGTATACAATGGAAAGGTGTAATGCCGGCAGTAACTACAAAGTTTACGAATAGTGATGAGTTAGATCTACATATGTTTGAGGTAAATATAAAAGCTCAGTTAGACGCAGGAGTTCATGGTATTGTACTTGGAGGGACCTTAGGGGAAGCCAGTACCTTAAACGAGGGAGAAAAGCGAGTATTGACCAAAACAACGATCGAAATCGTAAAAGGCGAAGTTCCTGTTTTAATGAACGTTGCTGAGCAATCTACAAAGGGAGCGATAAATGCGGCTCAACAGGCAGAAGAAGACGGAGCAAAAGGATTAATGATGTTGCCTCCTATGCGTTATAAGGCAGGAGATAGAGAGACGATCGAATATTTCAAAGCAGTTGCAAATAACACTTCACTACCCATTATGATCTATAATAATCCTGTAGATTATAAGATTGAAGTTACCTTAGATATGTTTGATGAGTTGTTGAAATGTGATAATATTGAAGCTGTAAAAGAATCAACCAGAGATATTTCTAACGTTACCAGAATTATAAATCGTTTTGGAGATCGATTGAAGATCATGACGGGTGTAGATACTGTAGCTTTAGAGAGTTTATTGATGGGTGCTGACGGATGGATTGCAGGTTTGGTATGTGCATTTCCGGAAGAAACGGTTGCAATTTATGAATTACAAAAGGCTGGAAAAATTAAAGAGGCTATTGCTATTTATCGTTGGTTTTTGCCATTGCTAGAGTTAGATATAAATCCTAAATTAGTGCAAAATATTAAACTTGCAGAAGTTGCTACAGGAATTGGTACTGAAAATGTACGAGCGCCACGCTTACCATTATTTGGTGTAGAAAGAAATTACGTTTTAAAAATTATTCAAGACAGTTTAAGAAATAGACCAATTTTACCGAAATATAAGAATTTATAAAAATGATCACAGGGAAAAATTATATAGGCAATCAATTATTAGGAGAAGGAAAAAAAATGTATAGAACCTTTAATCCTTTATTGAACATTGAAAATGAGTTTAACTTCCATGAAGTGACGTCGGAAGAAATAAACAAAGCATTAGGTTTGGCAACGGAGGCGTTCGCTGAATTTAGAAAAACCTCAGGTTCAAAAAAAGCAGCATTTTTAAATGCAATTGCTGATGAAATACTGGCATTAAGTGAAGAATTAATTCAGACATATTGTTCTGAAACAGGTTTACCTGAAGGTAGAGCTAAAGGAGAACGAGGAAGAACAATTGGTCAATTACGATCCTTTGCAGAATTAGTACAAAAAGGATCTTGGGTAGAGGCAACAATTGATACAGCGATACCCGATAGGGTTCCTATTCCAAAACCGGATATCCGAAAAATGTTAGTACCTTTAGGCCCAGTAGTGGTATTTGGCGCAAGTAATTTCCCGTTAGCTTATTCAACTGCTGGCGGAGATACCGCCTCAGCATTAGCTGCCGGTTGCCCGGTAGTCGTTAAATCACATCCAATGCATGCAGGAACAGGTGAATTAGTGGCATCAGCAATTACCAAAGCAGCTGAAAAAACAGGAATGCCCAATGGTGTGTTCTCTAATTTGAATAGTAGTGGAATTGAAGTTGGTGTAAAACTCGTCCAACATCCTGATGTTAAAGCAGTAGGATTTACTGGTAGTATTAGAGGAGGTAGAGCCTTATTCGATCTGGCAGCAAAGCGTGAGGAACCTATTCCTGTTTTTGCTGAAATGGGGAGTGTGAATCCCGTTGTGATGCTTCCAGAGGCAATAAAAAACAGAGGTGTTAATCTGGCAAAAACCTATGCAGGTTCCATCACTTTAGGAACCGGGCAATTTTGTACAAATCCAGGACTACTATTGGGAATAAAAAACGAAGGTTTGACCAATTTCATTCAAAACTTATCCGATGAAATTGTAAAAATAGAACCATCGTGCATGCTACATCCAAATATCATTGGAGCTTATGAAAGTAACAAACAAAGAGCGGTTTCTCAAGAAGGATTAATAGTAGTAGCTGATATTAATATTGATGTTCAGACCAATTATGCGAGACAAACAATTACAACTGTAGAAGGAAAAACATTTTTAGAAAATACCACATTACATCAGGAAGTTTTCGGACCATTTTCAATGGTTGTACAATGTGAAGATGCTACACAATTAAAAAATATTATTTCAAAATTAGAAGGGCAATTAACAGGAACTTTGATAGCCGACAATAATGAGGTTTCCGAGCATTCTGAAGTTGTTGCAGCACTTCAAAATAGAGTAGGCCGAATTATTTATAATGGGGTCCCAACTGGAGTTGAGGTTTGTCCTTCAATGGAACATGGCGGACCTTATCCTGCATCTACTGACAGCCGTTTTACTGCGGTTGGGATTCATTCTATAAAACGTTGGGTAAGACCATTTAGTTATCAGGATTGGCCGAATAATTTATTACCTGATGCATTAAAAGACGAAAATCCATTGAGAATTTCACGACTAGTCAACAATGAACAAACCACTAAAAAAATATGAATTTCCTCAAAACCGTAGCGGTACTTTTGTTGGTAATGATGTTGGGTTGTGAGCAGAATAAAACTCATAATTCATCAGAAGAGCTCAATAAAATGATAGGCGCATATGAAGACCATAAAGGATATGATGAAAAAGAATTTCCTTTAGGGCTTTTTACTAAGGAGTATTATCAAAAAGAAGCCGAATTTGCAGACTCTCTTTTAATTGAATCAACAAAAGTAAATAGTGATGATTTAACAGAAACAGATGGAATTTCATTAGAATTGCTAAAATTCGAACTACAGGATGCAATTGATTTTTATGAGTTTGAAAGATATTTAAATCCCTTATTATCAGATGCCGGATTTCATAGTAGTTTGAATTATATGGTTCGTCCATTACCTAATTATGATAAGGTTAAAGAATATCTTGCTAAAATGAATGCACTTCCAGCATTTGTAGATCAGAATTTCGTGAATTTAAGAGCTGGTCTGGAGAAAGGCATTTCCCAACCGCGAATAATATTTAACGGTTATGAATCTACATATAATGATCATATCGTTGATAATTATCAGGATCATTATTTTTATTCGCCATTTAAAAAGTTACCAGAAAATTTAACACAGGAGCAAAAAGATTCGGTATTAACAGCAGCAAAAAATGCTATTGAGAATTCAGTTGTACCTCAATTCAAAAGGATAAAACAGTTTTTTGAATCTGAATATTTTCCCAAAACAAGAACGAGTTTAGGAGTGTCTGCAACTCCCAATGGAAAAAAATACTATCAAAATCGAATTAATTATTATACAACAAGCACACAATATACTGCAGATACTATTCATCAAATAGGTTTAAAAGAAGTTGCCCGTATCAAAGGTGAAATGAAAAAAATAATTAAAGCATTAGATTTTGAAGGAAGCTTTGCTGATTTCCTAAAATTCTTAAGAACTGATAAGCAATTCTATGCAAAAACACCCAAGGAATTATTGATGATTGCGCGTGATGTGGCTAAACGTGCAGATGAACAATTACCCAGATTTTTTAAGACCTTACCCAGAAAACCTTACGGTGTTGCCCCAGTTCCAGATGCTATTGCACCTAAATATACCGGCGGACGTTATGTTGGTACTTCAAGCAATAGTACTGATCCGGGTTATTATTGGGTAAATACCTATGATCTGCCAAGTAGAACCTTATACACATTACCCTCTTTAACAGTTCATGAGGCAGTACCGGGACATCACTTACAAGGTAGTTTAAATAACGAATTAGGAGATAGTATTCCCGAGTTTCGAAGAGATTTATATTTGTCAGCTTACGGTGAAGGATGGGGGTTGTACTGTGAATTTCTGGCTGATGAAATGGGAATGTATACAACACCATATGAGCAATTTGGAAAACTAACCTATGAGATGTGGCGCGCATGCCGATTGGTTGTTGATACAGGAATTCATGCTAAAGGATGGACTCGTGATCAGGTTGTAAATTTTATGGCATCGAATACGGCTTTATCCTTACATGAGATAAATACTGAAACTGATCGATATATTTCTTGGCCAGGACAAGCATTATCCTATAAGATAGGTGAACTGAAAATTAGAGAATTGCGAAAAAAGGCAAAAAAAGAGTTAGGCGAAAAGTTTGATATTAGAGAATTTCATGAAGTAATTTTAGAACAAGGGACCGTAACGCTTGCTATTTTGGAAAACAGGATCAACAAGTATATAGAAAAGGTAAAAAATGACTAAACACATCTTTAAATGTATTGACGCGCATACCTGTGGAAATCCTGTTCGTTTAGTCGTTGAAGGAGGCCCTAAGTTGATTGGAGACAGCATTAGTGATAAGCGTTTACATTTTTTAAAAGAGTTTGATTGGATTAGAAGAGGATTGATGTTTGAACCAAGAGGTCATGATATGATGAGTGGAAGTATATTATATCCTCCACATAATAAAGAAAATGATTTTGCAATTTTATTTATAGAAACCTCAGGATGTTTACCCATGTGCGGGCATGGAACCATTGGAACAGTTACCATTGCAATTGAGGAAGGTCTAATAACACCAAAAATCCTCGGGAAATTGAAGATGGAAACACCGGCAGGTTTAGTAAAAATTGAATATCAGCAAACAAATGGGAAAGTAAATTGGGTTAAATTAACCAATGTAAAAAGTTATTTGGCGGCTGAAGCATTGATTGTTAATTGTCCGGAGTTAGGAGAGATTATTTTTGATGTAGCTTATGGAGGAAATTATTATGCCATTGTAGATCCCCAGATAAATTTTTCCGGAATTCATAATTTTTCTGCAAGTAAGATTATTCAATATTCCCAAGTTGTAAGAGATAGTATCAATGAGAAATATCCCAATATGTTTATTCATCCAGAGAATAATGCGATTCGCGGTGTTACACATATACTATGGGCGGGAGATTCATTAGATCCTAAATCGTCAGGCCGTAATGCAGTGTTTTATGGCGATAAAGCGATAGATCGTTCACCTTGCGGTACAGGAACTTCAGCACGTATGGCGCAGTTACATGCTAAAGGAAAATTGAAAAAAGACGAAGAATATGTTCATGAAAGTTTTATTGGAAGTACATTTATAGGTCGAATTGAAGAAGAGGTTATTTTAGATGATAAAATTGCCGTTATACCAAGTATTCAGGGATGGGCAAAAGTTTATGGGTATAATACAATTATTATTGATGATGTTGATGATCCATATGCTCATGGATTTCAAGTGATTTGATTTGAAAAATCAAATCATCCCGAATTCGTTTGTGGAAAAATAATGAGATCTCGAAATAAGTCAGACAAAAATAATGAATCAGAAAATAGCACATATTGCACTGGTAGTTAAGGACTATGACGAAGCGATTGATTTTTATGTTAATAAGTTAAATTTTGATCTTATTGAAGATACTGTTTTAGGCAAAGATAAGCGCTGGGTATTAGTGTCGCCGAAAGGGACTGATAACTGCTCCTTGCTGCTTGCGAAGGCAGCCAATGAATTACAGAAGAGCCATATTGGAAATCAGGCGGGTGGCCGTGTCTTTTTATTTTTATATACCGATAATTTTGAAAGGGATTATCGAAACTTGATTGATAAAGAAATAACCATAGTAAGAGAGCCTAAAGATGAAGTTTATGGAATTGTTGCCGTATTTAAAGATCTTTATGGTAATCAATGGGATTTAATTCAACCAAAAAAATAATTTAACCATTATAAATGAAAAATTGTGTTATCATTGGCGGTGGAATAATTGGTTTATGTTCTGCCTACTACCTTCAACGGGAAGGTCATAAAGTAACCATTATTGATCAATCTGATATGGATGCAGGTGCTTCTTATATCAATGCAGGTTATTTATCACCGGGCCATATTATTCCTTTATCTGCTCCGGGAGTAATGAAAAAAGGATTGAAATGGATGTTCGATTCTTCTAGTCCGCTATATATCAAACCTCAATTGAATTTAGAATTTTTAAAATGGGCATGGGCATTCAACAAATCATGTAATCCTAATCATGTAAAAAAGGCCATTCCTGCCATTAAAGATATTGCCTTATTAAGTCAAGAATTATATGACGATATCAAAGAAAATGAAAATTTTACCTTTCATTATGAAAAGAAAGGATTATTGATGCTTTGTCAAACTGATAAAATGTTAGAGTCTGAAATAAAAACAGCTCAATTAGCAAAAAAGGAAGGACTTGACGTCAAAGAAATTAGTTTATCCGAGTTAAAAGTACTAGAACCAAATGCAAAGATGAATGTTAAAGGTGCCACTCATTATCTATGTGATTATCATACTACTCCCAATGAGTTTATGAAAGAAATGAAAACTTTTTTAAAGATGGTAGGCGTTGAATTTATTAAGAATGAAAAAGTGGAAGATATAAACATTAAAATCGGAAAAATAAATGAGATCATAACAAACAAGCAAAAATATATTGCAGATGAATTTATTCTAGCTGCAGGTTCTTGGAGTGGTCTATTGAGTAAAAAGTTAGGATTAAAATTATTGTTACAAGCAGGAAAAGGGTACAGTATTAATACCACTAAGGAAACGGGAATTACAATTCCTGCAATATTTGCTGAAGCAAAAGCTGCAGTAACTCCAATGAATGGTTTTACACGCTTTGCGGGTACAATGGAAATAGCTGGAATAAATCACAACATTAATAAAATTCGTGTTGAAACTATTGCCAAATCTGCGACAAAATACTATCCAAATGTTAAACTTTCTCAAGATGAGAAAGATGATGCTACTTGTGGTTTACGACCACTTTCTTATGACGGCTTACCATATATAGGTAAATCTCATAAATGTCAAAATTTAACTATTGCCACCGGACATGCAATGATGGGCTGGAGTATGGCAACGGCAACAGGAAAGTTGGTTTCAGAGATTATTTCAGATAAAAATCCCTCTATAAGTATAGCTCCATATCATCCAGACAGAAAAGTTTGACTTAAAACCAGAATTATGTAATAGAACTTTGCAATGAAGGTTTCAAACACAATAAAATAAGGTATTTTCGTGATTTTAGCATAGCATCGCTATGGTGACATTACAAAATGAAGTAAGAGACTTATTTTAAAGTGTTTGTAAGCTGTAATAGATTTTCTATTGTATAAAGCGGGTTAAACTTTAGATTTTCTTTAGATTCTATTTATACATTGCTTTTTGATAATGATTTAATAATGCGTTTTGAATAAGACATTTTATAAAAATCATTATTTGTCTTAAGGGGTATAAGATATAATTACTTTATTATTTATAACCATTTAAATAAAGAATTATGGACAATAATTTTAGAATAGGAGAAATTGTGGTTTGCATAAATGCGAAGGGACGTTGGTATAAGTTAGGGAAACTCAAAGAGAATGAAATGTATACAGTTATAGGGTTCAATCCTTATGATGGTGGGCTTATTCTTAATGAAGTTAAATCTAGATGGAGCGGTCTTAAAGCTTACAGAGCAGATCGATTTAGAAAAGTAGATTATGCTTTTTCTGAAAAAGTATTAACAGCTACGAAGCCACAAAAACAAGAAAATGTACACTTTAAATTTCGAAAATCAAAACTTGAGATTTTAAAATAAATATAATTTTCTTTCCAACTTTTTATTAAAAGAATCTATATTATTAGATTACTGCAACTAGTAGTAAATTTTTTGATCGTTATAAATTCCATTTTTTAACTTGAAGCAGTGTCTTTATAAACACCTGATTATCAGTATATAAAATAGGATGATATTTATAACTACCCAAAAACCATGAATTTTTAAAATACCCAATTCCACTAGATATTTTAACATGAATGATTTCTATTTTTGAAATCTATCTATTTTTTTAGAAAATAATAAATATACTTTTTTTAAGTTATATCAGTTATTAATAAGCTAACCCGAATAAAAATAGATTTATTATAAAATTTATTTCATTAAAAATAAGGGGCTTAGCTTTTATTAAAAAAAATATTTACATTTAAAAGGGGAATTTTTAACAGCAAATTGTTTTATAATAAATTGCAAAAATTAAGAATTATGAATAATACATTTGAAATCGGTGAAATAGTTGTTTGCGTAAATGCAAAAAGAAGATGGTATAGATTAGGAGGTTTACAAGAAAATGAAATGTATACAGTAACCGGTTTTAATCCTTATGATGGAGGTTTAATCTTAAAAGAAGTTAAAAGCCCTAAAAGTGGTTATAACGCTTTTGCAGCTAGTCGATTTAGAAAAGTAGATTATAATTTCGCTAAAAATGTATTGACAGAATTTCAACCAAAAGAATATGAAGTTGCAGCAATAAAAAAATACGAATTAAGCGTATTAAATTAAAAAGATATTAATTACTAATTCATAAAAAACCGAGGTTAAAATAATTTTAACCTCGGTTTTTTTGTGCGTATATTTCTGTAAAGTTTGTAGAATACATCTACATTTGACAAATAAAATAACAAAAATGAGTATTGAAAAAGAATTGATAGAACGTAGCGGATCTAAATGTGAATTGTGTAGTGCTACTGAAAATTTGCAAGTATATGAAGTGCCTCCGATATCATCAGGTGGTTTAGACGGTAGTTTATTAGCTTGTAGTACTTGTATTGAACAAATTGATAACCCTGAACTTACAGATGAAAATCATTGGCGTTGTTTGAATGATAGTATGTGGAGTGAATTTAAGCCGGTGCAAACTGTAGCTTGGAGAATGCTTTCACGTTTACGTTCTAAAGGTTGGCCACAAGACTTACTAGATATGCTGTATTTAGATGATGATACATTAAAATGGGCGGAGGCCACTGGTGAAGGACTTGATGATAATGAAAAAATAATTCATAGAGATGTCAATGGTGTTATTTTAGAAGCAGGAGATAATGTCGTACTGATTAAAGATTTAAAAGTAAAAGGATCTAGTATGGTAGCCAAACAAGGTTCGGCAGTACGTAGAATTTCTTTAGATGCAAATAATGCAGAATATATAGAAGGGAAAGTTGACGGACAGCATATAGTTATTATTACAAAATACGTAAAGAAAACAAGTTGATCGAGAGATTATAGTTCCTAAACCTCACGATTAGAACCCGTCAAGTCTTGTTAACTAAGTACATCACTTTGTTTTTTAAAAAATTTGTCTGATTGTAACTTTAGTAAATCGGTTGCTTTTTGTTTTTTATAAGCATAAACCTCTTGATCTTCAGCAACGTCATAATATACTTTTTCATTTAAAGTTGTATCGGTTGCAAGCATTGCAGCTCTTTGGTTTTTTTGTTGTGTAACCCAGACTGCCAATGCATCTTCTTGTGCTTCAAATTTTAAGTCATAGGCTCCTTTAGTTGCCATAACTTTTGCCAATACTGGTGCAGTTTCAATTGCAACAAATAATAAGAAGATAAAAAATGAAGGAAACCAAGCGAGTTTTCCTAAAGCATTAATTCGAGCCATTAAACCATCGAAACCATCTATAATAGGTTGACTTGTCATTACTTGATTATCTTGTTTATTTCTTAATTGAACAAGAGCAGTTTCTTTCTCTGTTATTTGAGTCTTATTACTTTCTTTTAATTGTTGTAATTCTTGAAGCATCGCATCGTGCTTTTCTCGTTTTTCTTTATAAACCGGACCTTTTCCCAATTTCATTGTTCCAGCTGTTCCTTCTGCTTCAGTAATATAAGTATCATATAGACTATTTACTTCTTTTTCTTTAATACCTATTCCATTTTTTAAAGATTGAATTTCTGATTGAATTCGATTAATTTCAGGGGTATATTGTTGAGCGATTTGATCTTGATTTTGCAATGTCAGCTCATTCTTTTGCTCCAATAATACTTGATTGATCTCTTTTTCAAAGATTTTCATCTCTAATGGTTTAGAGATTACTATAGCAATAATAATAGCCAATACTATTCTTGGTGAGGCTTGTAATAATTCTTTCCAGATATTATCTCTTTTTTTAATTGTTGAAACAATAAACCTATCTAAATTAAAAATAAGTAATCCCCAAACTATACCAAAAGCAATAGAGATATATACATTATCAAATACGGTAAACAGTGCATATGACCCAGATATAAAGGCCATGACTGCAGTAAAGAAAACAGTGCCACCAACTCCGGCATATTTTATTTGTTCAGATTTCGGGCTTTCTTTCAATAAATCGGGGTCTGCGCCTGAGCACATCCAAAAGAAGTTTTTAAGCATTGTAAATGAGGTTAAATAAATAAAACGAATAAATATACTTCTATGTTGTGTTAGAAAATGTGAATTAAGTGTTAAAGTTCATTATAAAGTGATTATAAAATAAAAATTGATTTTGGTTAATAACTTAGCATAACTCCTTTCAATAAAAGATATTGATTAGCGTTTAATTATTAGACCATCAAAAAGTAAAAAAATATAGATTTTACTTAGGAGTTTTCGTTGGTAAATTGTTATATAATAAAATCACTTAATTTAAAATTGAAAGTTATGTATAAAGCAGAAAAAACAGCATCTGGGAAAAATAAATTTAATGCTCATGTAGCAAATCAATTTACAGTGAAAAACTATTCTTTTAAGAAAAGTAAAGAGACTGATATTTGGCCATTAGATTACAAACAAGATAATATAGATAAAAAAACATTTCCTGAGTCTTGGTCAGTATCTCCGGTAAACGATCTTTTCTTTGGAAAAAAAGCTTCCTAATTGGAAATATTTTCTCTATAAAACAAACCTAATCCCGCTACTTTTGCGGGATTTTTTGGTTTAACCCACTTGACGGAGAGGGACTATATATAAACCTTCTGAGTATCTTTCAAAAATTTATACCTAAGTTCGACATAACCTGATCTCCACAGAAGTGAAATAAATAGTACTATTAATCGAACTCAGGTTTTGAGGTATCAGATCATTAATTTCATAAATTCTTTATTCAAAATCTACTATTTTAATTTTTTTGAAGGTAACATAAGTTGCTTATTTTAGGAATAAAGTGTTGTAATTTTATACAATTATTAATGAGTATTAAATTATAATTATCATGAAAAATTTAAATATAAAACTTATTCTTATATTATCATTAAGTTTAGTTTTTACATCATGTAAAGAGAATGTAAAGTCAGAAAAAAAAGTAGCAGAAGAAACTATTCAATCAGAAATTAAAGCAGATAATAAAAACGAGAATACTGATAAGTTAAAAGTAATGTTGCATGCAACATCGTTGCCCCTTTATATGAATGTTATCCTCAATAATAAAGAAGCGCTACATATTGATAAAGAGCAGTATCAAAAGTTTGTAGAAATAAGTAAAAATAAAAGTCCTGAAGCTGTTAAAACAGCAAAAAATATAATAGAGATAGAAAAAAAATTATACCAACTCTCATTAGACAATGCCAAAAAGAAGGACTTATTAAATAATTTAGAAGAGTCTATAAAATTAAGAACTAGTTTGGCAAATATGAAACTAGATTGTCGTAGTAAGGTTTTGAAAATTTTAAATGAGGAGCAGTGGAATGCACTACTAAAAATGTACAAAGAGAAAATGCCTTTCAATAATAAGACTGAAATGGCTTCACTTATAAAACATGTTAATCCGTTGCCTAATTATATGCAGCTCATAAAAGGGGTTGATATCAAATTAGATAAAGTACAGGAGGAAAAATTATCAAAATGGAGTGGTGAAAATCATCCAAGAATGATGGAATTAGCCGAAAAGGTTAATATGCTTGAAAAGAATGTGTATGAACTTTCAATGAATAAAGAAAGTAAAGAAAATATCTTAAAAAAAGTTGACGAGATTGCCGATATTAAAAAGCAGATTGTTATTACTAAAACAGATTGTCGAGATAATTTAATCAATAATATTTTATCAGAAGACCAATGGAAGATTTTATCTTCTAAATAAGATAGAATTGTACAAAATTTAAAATACCACGATTTAAATTATTTAAATCTTGGTATTTTTTATTCACTCATTTCGGTAAAATACTTATAAAATAATGGTATTGTTTCTATACCTTTTAAATAATTAAAAATACCAAAGTGTTCATTTGGTGAATGAATGGCATCACTATCTAAACCAAAGCCCATTAAAATAGTTTTACTCTTTAGTTCTTCCTCAAATAAAGCAACTATAGGAATACTACCGCCTGATCTTTGTGGAATTGCTTCTACACCAAAAGTTTTAGTATAAGCTTTATTAGCAGCTTTATACCCAATATTATCTATGGGCGTTACATACCCTTGTCCACCATGATGCGGTGTAACCTTTACGGTCACTCCTTTAGGAGCGATGCTTTCAAAATGTTTTTTAAAAAGTTCAGTAATTCCTATCCAATCTTGATGAGGTACCAAACGCATAGATATTTTAGCATAAGCTTTGCTGGCAATTACTGTTTTAGCACCTTCACCAATATAACCACCCCAAATTCCGTTAACATCTAATGTGGGTCTGATTGAATTACGTTCATTGGTGGTATATCCTTTTTCTCCAAATACGGCGTCAATATCTAAGGCTTTTTTATAATTCTCTAATGAAAAAGGTGCTTTTGCCATTTCTGTTCGCTCTTCGGCGGATAAATTTTCAACTTCATCATAAAACCCGGGAATAGTAATATGATTATCCTCATCGTGTAAAGAAGCAATCATCTTTGTTAGAATATTGATCGGATTTGCAACCGCACCTCCATAAAGACCCGAATGTAAATCGCGATTTGGTCCGGTAACTTCAACTTCAACATAACTCAATCCGCGCAAACCAGTTGTAATAGATGGTTGGGTATTACTGATCATTCCGGTATCAGAAATCAGGATAATATCATTTGCTAATTTATCTTGATTTCGTTTTACAAACCATACCAAACTATTAGACCCTACTTCTTCTTCACCTTCAATCATAAATTTTACATTACAAGGCAGTTTATTGTTGGCTGTCATATATTCCAACGCTTTTACATGCATGTACATTTGCCCTTTATCATCACTAGCACCACGTGCAAAAATAGCTCCTTCTGGATGAATCTCTGTTTTTTTAATAATAGGCTCAAAAGGAGGTGAGTCCCAAAGGTCTATTGGGTCAGCAGGTTGTACATCATAATGACCATAGACCAAAACAGTTGGTAGGTTTTTGTCAATCATTTTTTCACCATATACGATTGGGTAACCCGGAGTTTTACATATTTCTACATTGTCACATCCAGCATTTTCCAATGAATTTTTTATTGCTGTCGAAGTATTAATTACATCTTGACTAAAAGCAGAATCAGCACTGACAGAGGGTAGTTTTAATAATTCTATAAGTTCGTTTATAAATCGATCTTTATGCAGATCTATATAAGTTTTTACACTGTCCATTTTAATGAAGTTTATCTATCTCAAAAGTAATAAAAATATAGATGAACAGTTTGCTATTTATTAAGTTTGATTATATTTGCACCCCATTATAGATTTTTGCGGCTGTGGTGGAATTGGTAGACACGCTAGACTTAGGAGTTAGGCAAGAAAAAGTTAATAAAATATTGAAAAAGCGGGCGTGGTGGAATTGGTAGACACGCCAGATTTAGGATCTGGTGCCTTACGGTGTGGGAGTTCGAGTCTCCCCGCCCGCACTAAAAGCCGAAGATTTTTCTTCGGCTTTTTTTGTTTAAAATCTAGTCGAAAAAAATGTCAGGTACAACATAGGTACAACATTTCAGTATTTTTAAGATAGCATTTGTATTAATATCAAATGTTTCTAATTGGCTATAGCCCCTATGAAATTATAGTTAAAATAATAAATTTTGGTAAATAGCAACCTTATTTCCCCGTAAGGGAAATTTATTGTCATCGCTTTTAGAGATTCTTTTTAGTATACTGAAATTCGAAAAAAAGTAAATATTTTGCGCATACTGTAAAAACAGGAAAGCGTAGTATTTGATATAAATGTCGCTTATTTACAACAAAAAGAGTATATTTGTCGTTAATAAGCGACATTATGAATTCTAAGAAAGCAATACTTCTTCCTAAATATCAAAAGATATTTGATGGAATAGGCGAAAATATAAAGCTTGCGCGAAAGCGCAGAAAGTTGACTACCGAACAGGTTGCAGAACGTGCTGGTATTCATCGTGCTACTTTGCACCGTGTTGAGAAAGGCGATCCAACTGTTGCAATCGGCCTTTATTTTAACGTGCTGAGGGTACTTAATCTCGAAAGAGACTTTTCGAAAATTGCGATAGATGATGAATTCGGTCGTAAACTACAGGATCTTGATTTACTATAAGCTATGGCAGGAGGAAAATTTGATATTTACGTATATGCAGATTGGAAAGGCTTGGATGACCCTTTACTAATAGGAATACTCTCGGCACATTTCGCGAAAGCGAAAAAAGCATTCAGTTTTGAATATAATAAAGAATGGTTAGAGAAGGGCTTATACCAGCTACTAGATCCAGACATTGGTTTTTATTCTGGACCACAATATCCTACAGATAAAGAGAACTTCGGGATTTTTCTAGATAGTATGCCAGATACATGGGGAAAGACCCTGATGAAACGTCGTGAAGTTCAAGATGCAAGAGCTCGTGAAGAAAAAGCTAGAACACTCTACGAAATTGATTATCTACTGGGTGTATATGACGAGAGCCGAATGGGAGCACTTCGATTCAGAACTGATCCTGATGGTCCTTTTCTAGACAATGACGATAAAAGCCCAACACCGCCCTGGTCATCCTTAGGAGAATTACAGGAAGCCGTAAAACATCTTGAAAATGATACTGCGAGTGATGCCATCAGACAGTGGATAGCCGTTCTTATAGCACCTGGCTCTTCTTTAGGTGGTGCTAGACCAAAAGCTAATATATTAGGAAATGACAAAGATCATTGGATTGCCAAATTCCCTTCAAAAACAGACACGGTGGATAAGGCAGCTTGGGAATTTCTTACCTATAACCTGGCTATTGCTTGTGGTATCGAAATGGCAGAATCTAAAATTGAACGAATTTCCGGAACATACCATACGTTCCTGACCAAACGATTTGACCGAGAAAATGGTAATCGCATCCACTTTGCTTCTGCAATGACGATGACAGGAAACACTGAAGAGTCGCTCAAGACAACAACGCCTAGTTATCTAGATATAGTAGATGTAATAGAGACTTATGGCACAAATGTAGATAAAAACCTGCAACAGCTATGGCGCAGAATTGTGTTCAATATTGCTGTCTCAAATACAGACGATCATTTGCGTAATCACGGTCTCATTTTAAATGAAAAAGGCTGGGAGCTTTCGCCTGCCTATGACTTAAATCCATCAACAGAAAAAGATGGACTTGCGCTCAATATTGATATGGATGACAATTCGCTCAACTTTGAACTTGCAAAAAGTGTAGGAGATTTTTTTCGCTTAAGCGAAAGCGAAATGGAGACTATCATCGAGGAAGTTTTGACTGTAGTACGTGATTGGAAGTCCGTTGCAAAACAAATAGGCATTCCGAATAAAGAACAGATATTGATGGAATCTGCTTTTAATACAGAACTCTAATGATGGACCACAAAGAAAGTGAATACATCAAGAGTTTAAAGGCAACCATAGACCAATCTATAACGTCAAAGAGTTGCTTCGTTCAGGATTGGAAAAACCATATTTGGCATGGGAAGTAGTCCATTTTATTAAGCAAAATAGACCCGAAATAATTCCATATTTATTAATAGAATCTGACCTCGCTGCCTTAGGTTTTCACCTGTTAAACCAAATTAAAACTGAAGTTTCAAATAGAAATGTCAGGCGTTTATTGAGACAACAATCCTTGGAAGAAGGTTTGGAATTGTTATTAAACTCATATTTACGTAAACAGAAAGTTGATAAGAACAAAACAGCACAATTGGTCTTTCAGCTCTTTCAAGAAATCACTATAGAGAAAAGTAATTCGGTAAGTCGTGTCAGATTGGCGGAAGAGCGTCGTTTACTACTTGAAGAGAGAAAAGAAAAGGAACAAAAATTATTAGGCAATATTGAAAACTGTGAATTGAACGGTGGTTTTGTAGGAGGAACTTTTAGCCAAGTGTTACTCTTTCATATTTTTGATGAATTAGTGGACGTGATTGAACAACATTATATAAAACTTAAATATCTTAATGGTGTAATTCAGTTGCCGTTTTTACAGTTGGA
>Ga0209633_10000930_pt1 | contig 32027 bp, 25 predicted proteins | sample Cruoilmetagenom1_FD_187290 | JGI IMG/M metagenome (GOLD analysis project Ga0209633, IMG submission 187290) | Oil polluted marine microbial communities from Coal Oil Point, Santa Barbara, California, USA - Sample 1 (SPAdes) (version 2) | ecosystem: Environmental > Aquatic > Marine > Oil seeps ... | reverse complement strand
CTTCGCGCGGGACGCCACGGCAAGCTGGAAAGTAAGGGCGGATACGGTTTATCTGGTCTTGGCTTAAGTAATACAATTGTGACCCCTCAAAGTGAGAAAAACACTATTGAATCATATTTGCACCAGCTGCGGAATCCTCAAACACCAAAGAACCCACAATGCATTTTATAGGTCCTGAGCCTAATCGTTATGCGACTGCCAAAAGAGAAGATACTGTTTATTGTGGATATCGTTATACCACGAAGAGTGGCATTCAGAACCATGCCAGATTTCTGGCCAGATGAATGGATCAGATCGCTGAAAGAAATTGAACAGATGGATTTTGACTATGTTATCTCAGGGCATGGACCTGAAAGTCAACCGGCAATCGACCCTGCATCGGTAGTAGAGGAACAACGTGTCTACCTGGAAGACTTGATGACGGCAGTAAAAAAAGCAATGGATTCTGGTACTCATAGCCCTGATGCACTAAGAAAAACCGTGAAATTGCCTAAGTACAAAAACTGGCAATACTACAAAGAATGGCTGCCAATGAATATTGAGCGGATTTGGGCTTATTACCATATGGGTTGGTAGTAGCCCACTTGGTGGAGCAAGATGTTGATTTGTTCAGCATCTTGCGCATCATTTAACTGCTTTTATTGAACGTCCGTTAATGGCACAAAGCAGGCGTATTCTCTTCAAAAGCTAACGCCTGCTATAACCGGAATCTAAAAGCAGAGTGTAGCGAAGCGAAACGTCGCTTTTAGATGTCCGAGTTAATAGCTTTGTTAAGTGTTTTGCCATGGTTAACTATATCGCTTTGTAAAGTGTTGACTCTTTTACTTATTTTCTGAGAGGACGCAACAACTTTCCCTAAATGCCCCTCCCAACCAGTTTTATTTTCTTTTATATCTGTTCTGAGAACACCTTCTTGAGCACCCCAAAAAATATTTGAATGATTGTAAATCTCACTTACTTGTTCGGTCATCTCTGGGTAGAATAATGCTGATATAGATTTGGCAATATGTAAATGACTGCAATTTTCTAGATACCTTTCTCGAAAAACAGATAGGGGCATATCTTCATCTGATTGTATAAAACTCACAGTCTGTGAATTTTCTAAAGCCACTTTTGACAAAATAATATGTAACTCTTCAAGCTTATTACGCTTCATCGTCACTTCTGACTTTAAGCGCTCATCACGAATAAGATTGCTCTGTAATTTTAGTTCTTTTTGGGTGTTTTCTTGAGCAATTCTTAGCTGATTATTTGATGTGACACGTGCAGTAATATACGCGGCTATAGCACCAAGTAATACACTGATAAAAATAATAACTTCTTTTTCCACGAAACCTTCTTTTTACACTTAACGTCTCGGAGCCAAGCAGATTCCGACGAGAGGGAAATGCGGAGCATTTTCCTGAGGAAGGAATTCTGCTTCAGCGGGTTGATAGGCAGCGCGCGAATCAGCGCGCGCCTGATACCCGATGAAGTTTACTTAGCTCCGAGAGATAGGCCAGGCGCGCGCAGCGCGTCTGGCCTATCGCCAGCAACACCGGACAAATTGGAGCGCAGCGGAAATTTGATCCGCGTGGTTGCGCTTGTTAGCAATTACTATTTGAACCAACGATCATAAACCAGACCACCTGTTCTCTTAGCAATGCAACGAAAAACCCAAGCTTGCAATGCAAAAGCAAGCATAAAGAATGTAACGATAACGCCTATAAAGTTAAAACCTACAGAGTTTACAGCTTCAATATAAGGTGAGCATAATTGTTTTAAAACATAAGCCCAATAAAATTCTGGTAACGACGACAACACAAAAAATAGAAACAGAAAGTTATCCGGCATTGATTCCCATGTTTTATAAATAGGACGATTTATCCAATATTGCTTTATTTTAGCTACTAATTCTTTCATAAAAGAGCACCTATTACTTGCTAACGCCGCCAACAACGGCAGATTTGTTGTTGTGATTTCTGTGTGACAATGGCGAAGCCATGCACAAAAAGCGCGACGACAAAGCTGTCCAAGGAGCGCAGCGACTGATGTTGCTTGGCCTTGTTAGGGTATCTCACTTAAAACACCTTTAAAATGATTTATAACCTCAAATAACAGCTCATCTGAACAGGATGGATCTTTAACAAAAAACCAAAAATCACCATACTGGTTGTTTATACTAAATGTATGTCTTTTATATCTAAACTCAATCCAGCTTTCACTAAGACTTGGTATATATGCTGTAGGATATGCACCCCACAAAGTAATAACTCTTAACAATAAACGAATAGGTGGTGTATTCCCTACAGGTAGGAGAATAAAATTTCTTGAGCCATCATTCATCGTGTCATTTAAGAGTTCCATTTATTCACCCTAATGTCTCGGAGCTAAGCAGATTCCGACGAGAGGGAAATGCGGAGCATTTTCCTGAGGAAGGAATTCTGCTTCAGCGGGTTGATAGGCAGCGCGCGAATCAGCGCGCGCCTGATACCCGATGAAGTTTACTTAGCTCCGAGAGATAGGCCAGGCGCGCGCAGCGCGTCTGGCCTATCAGTGAACTAGACAGAAACCTATATTAACTTACTATACGGATGCTTCCTGGTAGCTGATCATTCCGTATATTTGTTACGGCTTTAACGAGCGTGAAACAGCATGACCATTACGCGAGTATAAAGTTTCCAAGACAGGCTTTGCCGATGGATGCCTGGTTGAAAGGAAGAGACACCCAAGCTTTGTTCATAAAGGGCCACTGCCTCTGCGGGGTGGCGGAAATCTGAACTTATCATCAGCCAGGCAACCCGGAATTTCCATGCCTGGAAACCAAAAAAACTGCGCTCTTTCAGGCAAATACGATCATCGTTTACTAAAATCAGTTTTCCGCAAATTCAAGCAATGGCGCGCCTATATCCACCCTGCTCATGCCATTCCATGTATCGCATGGCGCCTTCTTTACCCATATAGCGCTCGCGCTGCTTCGCCTCGGTCTGGAGGCAATCGACCACCAGCAAGACATCAAGCACATTAGAAAAAGCCGGATCGAGATTGAATCCTATGGTCTTACCATTGAGTTTTAGATATTGGCGCAACAGAACCGGAACCCCTTTACCATCCGTCTCCACCTTGGCAATACGCGCCGACAATGCTTCCACATCAGCGTTGCGCAATCCCGCCAGAATTCGCCCCGAACGCCTGCTTCTCATCGGATGCGTCGGCTTTACCAGCCTGCGCAAACGTGGATCACTGCAGTACCGCTTCAGAAAACGTGCCATCATAAGCCGCGATCGTGGCTGATAACTGTCTGCGATACTGACCGGACCAACAAGATAGCGGTAATGAGGATGCGCCACCAGATAACAACCAATTCCCTGCCATAACAACAGCAATGGTTTGTAACTTTTTTGATATTCATACCTGACAAAGGATCGCCCCAACTCCAGAGCAGGAGACACTTTACGAAAGAACGCCGGTTTGAAGCGAAAAAGTGTGGTTGTATACAGTCCTTCCTGCCCTTTATCCATGACGATTTTATCTGCCAGTCCCATACGATAGGCGCCGACAATTTCCTGCCTTTGATCGTTCCAGATAAACAAATGATGGTAATATTCATCAAAACGATCCAGATCTCGCGCCTTGCCTGTACCTTCCTGCGCCATACGGAACGTGAGTTCTCTCAAGCGCCCGATTTCATCAAGCAAAGCAGGGATTTCTCTCGCCGGTGCACAGAACACCCTGTAATTTCCATTACTCAGCAGCAGATGTTGCGGCGTAATGCGCGCTATTTCCTTTTCCATCGCTTGGTTTGAAGTAGGCCCGGCGACCGGTTCATGGCTTATGAACTCTTGATTCACCATAGGTCTGCGAGCCAACTCAGTAATATGACGCTGCATATCTTCTGTCAGGGATTCATCGGACTGTGTAACCCTTGTCTTTTCCGGCAAGGCACCCCCAACCTTAATCTGAATGATACGGCGGTGCTTGTTGAGCATTTCACGAGCCAGGAGTCCGGTTCTTGCGCGGGGATGCAACATGCCAAGCGAATGAAACAGAATGCTGTTTCTACCGCCGATATAAACAGGCACCACGCTTGCACCCGATGAAGATGCCAGCCAACCGGCAGTTTTTGGCCATGTTGGCTCGGTAATGCGTCTTTCATTCCATTGATATGCGGATACCTCGCCGCCGGGGAACATAAGCAGACAATGCCCCTGCTTAAGCCATGCCAACGCTTCACGTAATGGCTTGATATTACGGGAACGGGCAGTGGCTCCGTCAAACGGATTGACGGTGAATAAAAAAGGAGCCAGCGCTGGAAAATAACCCAGCACCTCGTTGCCAAGCGCCCGAACATCGGAACGAATAAAACCTAGTTCACGCAACAAAATCAAACCTTCCACTCCGCCGAACGGATGGTTGCACACCACCAGCAGCGATCCCTGCGCCGGAATGTTTTGAACACTGCCTCCTATGTTGTAATGAACCCGCAAGGCATCCAGAGCCGTGGTAAAAAAGTGATCTCCCTGACCCTGAACCGCCGCCTGTTCATATAATTCTATCAATCGCCAGACACCCACGGTTCGCTCAATCAAACGGGCGCCGCCGCGCAGAATGGAATAATCAAACCGTTCGCTCCATAAAGTCGTGGTCAGCGAATGTTCAATTTGTCTGCCCATATCATTCCCTCTGGTAATTGAAAAAATCCTGACACAATCCATGCAGACACTTAATATGGAAAACGATCTTAAGTGTACGCCTGATCAGACACGATTAAAACACTTTTCAGCCCTGGCATAATATCCGTGTTGACATTCTTGAAATTTTCTTATCGCGAACTCAAGGAACCTCTGATTAAGTCATGAACCCGGTTCTTGTGGCCCTTATGTCCACTTCTTTGTTGACAATCTCCGCAATAGCCCTGCTAACCCGCGCGGCAGATCGCACGCTTTATATTTTACTGCCAAACAATTGGCTCATAGCTCCACTAACAAGATAGATTGCCGAATACGAGGTCAGGCAGATACCGAGTATCATAAAAGTTTTGTATCCTTCTCAATATCCTCTAATATAATTATAGGTTCCAAGTTGCATCAACATAATGCATGATCGAAAGCGTGTTGCTACCTGAAACAACGATGCGCATATAATATATCTTTTCGTTTCATTGCAGGGAAAGGATTGCCCTATTATCATGAAACCGTCATATTGGGTGGCTTTAATCGCCATCATCATCGCACTTGTCGCCGGATGGCGCCTCGTTTTCCAGGATCGTAACGATGAAGAAACGATCCATACTACCACTGCCTTTGCCGTTGAAGGCGCGCCTGTTCGAACCATGACCATGCATGACGAACGCATTTTAAGTGGTGGACTCGAGGCAAAATATCAGTTCAATATCCACGCCAAAGTAACAGGCAAAGTAAAGATCCTCAATGCTGATATCGGGCAAGCCGTTAAAAACGGGGATCTGATCGCTCAGATCGAGGATGAAGAATTTCAGCAGCAAGTGGCGCAGAGCGAAGCGGAACTCGCTGTCGCAAAGGCTCAATTCCGTCAAATCGAGGCGTCATTACGGCGATCGGGCAAAGAATACGACCGTATCCTGAATTTATACAAACAGAAAATTGCTTCCGAATCTGAGCTCGACGCCGCCAAACTCGGTCATGAAGCCGACAAAGCCAGCATAGCCATGGGCAAAGCGCGAATCAGACAAGCGCAGGCCGCCGTCAAGTCCGCCCGCATTCGTCTTTCCTATACTCAGATTAAAGTGAGCTGGAACGATCCGGAAAAACAAAAATATGTCGCCCAGTTGTTTGTCAATGAAGGCGATACCATCATAGCCGGAAGCCCTCTTGCTGTTATGGTAGGTTTGAATCCGATGCTTGGAGTTCTGTATGTGACGGAAAAGGACTATACCAGACTATCTGAAGGTCAATCCGCGCTCGTGACTAGTGATGTTTATCCTGATCGAATTTTTCCCGCCCGCATCGCACATATGGCCCCATCATTATCGGAATTATCTCGTCAATCACGGGTTGAAATCGAGATTAATAATGATGAGCACATCCTTAAACCCGGAATGTTTATTCGCGCAAATATACGTTTTTTGACGCATGAGGATGTATCTGCCGTACCCATAAGTGCATTAACCATCCGTGACGGCAAATCAGGTGTTTTCTGGGTTGAAAGCGGTATAACTGATCCTCAACCTGTGCAATTCATACCCCTTGAAACTGGATTTGTATATCAGGACTGGGTAGAGATTGTTCAACCCGAGTTAAGCCATGGCTATGTAATCACCGTAGGCAAACATCTCCTGAATAAAGACAATGCCATCAAGCTCGTTTTAGAGAAAGCCGATGAACCAGCCTGAGTCAAACGCAGAAAAATCTGGAGCAACCTTCCGGGCTGACAGTGGCGGATCAGCTAATTTTGCCCGTTTTACGGTCACGCATCCTGTTTTTACTACCATGATCATGCTGATATTTGTGATTCTCGGGTTATTTACCCTGCAGCGCTTGAATATCGACCTGATGCCGGAACTCAGTTTTCCCGCCCTGACCATCGTAACGGAATACGAGAATACCAGTCCTTCCGAAATAGAGGAACTTATTACCCGTCCGATTGAAGAGGTGGTGGCCACCATTACCGGACTGGAGGTGATAGAATCCGTTTCCCAGGAAGGCATGAGTCTGGTAACCGCCAGTTTCATCTGGGGATCGGATCTGGATGTGGTCTCCAACGACATCCGTGATGGACTCGATCGAATCGCCGACTTGCTGCCGGATGAAGCGGATCGCTCTATCATGCTCAAGTACAATACCTCTATTTTCCCTGTTGCCATTCTGGGCGTAGGCAGCAGTCTCAATCCGATTGAACTGCGTCAACTGATCGACGAACAGATCAAACCACGGATCGAACGATTGCCGGGCGTTGCTGCATTAAATATATGGGGAGGGCTGGAAAGGGAAATCCAGGTACGGCTTGACTTCAATCGAATAAAGTCTCTGCACTTGACCATCGACGAGATTCGGAATGCCTTACGCGGCGCCAATTTGACGCTGCCGGTCGGACCAATCGATGAAGCCAATTATCAGGTCAATCTCCGGGTTCCGGGTCGGTTTACGTCCCTACAGCAATTGCGTGACACTGTGATCACTTACCGGGATAATGCGCCTATTCAATTGAAACAAGTTGCAGAAGTGATCGACACCCATCGCAAAATCAGTCGCAAGGCCTTGGTTAATGGAGTTCCAGGCGTGCAATTGATGGTAAGAAAGGAATCAGGAAAAAATACGGTAGCAGTCACCAGCAAGGTGATGGCGGAAATTGATAAAATCCAGAAAGAGTTACCCCAGATCCAGATTGTTTCAGTAATCGATACCGGCGAATACATCCAACGTGCCATCGACAATCTGAACCAATCCATGTTTTTTGGGGCCGGGATGGCTTTTCTGGTGCTGCTTTTTTTCCTCCGTGATCTGCGCGCGGCTTTGCTGGTCGGCGTTGCCATACCTATATCGGTGATCGCCACATTCACGCTGATCTATTTTTCCGGTTATACGCTCAACCTTATGACCCTGGGTGGATTGGCGCTGGGCATCGGTCTTATGGTAGATAACGCCATTGTCGTTCAGGAAAGTATTATACGCCTGCGTGATGAGCACCATCTTGATGCCAGGGAATCCGCCATAGCCGGAACCGGTCAGGTTGCGGTGGCCATCATCGGTAGCACTTTGACCACGGTCGCAATTTTTCTACCCCTGATTTTTGCTCAGGGCCTGGCGGGAGAGATGTTTTCCCAACTGGGTATTGTCGTCAGCTTTGCCCTTTTTGCTTCACTTGGCGTCGCTTTGGCGTTTTCCCCCATGCTGGCGGCGCGATTTCTCAAAGCGGATATTTCCATACACGCCAGTAAATCAAATCAGCCAAAAGGTTATTTTCACCGTATTTCAAACTGGTCCGGGAATAGTATCGATCAACTGGAAAACTATTATACCAACTTGCTGCAAGGATCGCTGCAGCACCCATGGCGTTCTCTTGGAACCGTCGGGCTGATTCTGGCAGCTACCGCCGGTCTTTACCCCATCATCGGAGCCGAATTTATGCCGCCTTCGGATGAAAGCGAAGTGCGGGTGCAATTTGATATGGAAGAAGGGACTCGCCTCGAAGTTGTCGAAAAGAAAATGCTGGAAATCAGCGAACGCGTCATTAATTATCTGCCGGAAATCAAAAATTATGTCACCACCATCGGCCCTTCGCTGTTTCAACTCGATACCGGCGCTCGGGGAGAAATGCGCGTGGCTCTGATGCCCGTGGTGGAAAGAAATCGTTCAAGCGTTGAAATAGCCAATGACCTGCGCAACGAACTGTCTGATGTTCCCGGAGGTCTGCTGCGAGTACGTGCGCCCGAGGATATTATGATGGAAATGATCGGCGGCGGCGAACCCCTTACCATCGAAATCACGGGGTATGATCTTGATGTTTTATCGTCACTGGCTGCCGAAACAGAGCGATTAATGTTGAAGGTTCCGTCCATTACCGATGTCAAAATTGATCGCCAGGCGGGCGTGCCTGAGGCTCTGCTTCATATTGATCGGGAACGGGCAGCCGATCTTGGTATCAGCGTGGTTCAGATCGCACGCACGCTGGAGACGGCCATCGGCGGCACCGAAGAAAGTCTTTACAGGGATCAGGGCGATGAATACCGCATTCTTCTCAGATTAAAAGATGCGCATCAGATGGAAATTGATGACATTCTCGATTTGACTGTGATGAACTCCATGGGTATGCAAGTCACTTTGCGCACAGTCATCAGTGTGGAACCAGGCATTGGCCCTGTCACCATCAAACGCAAAAACCAGGAGCGCATTATACGCATCGGCGCCAATATCAGCGGAGCTGATCTTGGCAGTGTTGCTGCAGAGGTACAGGAAGCATTGAAGCAATTGCCAATGCCTGCAGGTTACCGCATCAGTATTGGCGGTGAATTCGAAGAACTACAGAAGGCTTTCCGTGATCTGGCCACCGTTATGATTCTAGGCGTTATCCTGGTTTACATGATTATGGCCAGTTTGTTCGAGTCGTATCTTGATCCGCTAGTGGTGATGTTTTCCGTGCCTCTCGCCGTCATTGGCATCAATGTGGTTCTTCTGGTCACAGGAACCAGTTACAACGTGGTCTCACTAATCGGATGCATTATCCTTATAGGGCTTGTGGTCAACAATGCCATTCTTCTCATGGAGCAAACCAATCATCTGCGCCGCAATGAGGCCTTTAACATTCAGTCGGCCCTGGTCGAAGCCGGGCGCCAGCGTCTGAGACCCATTCTTATGACCGCCTTGACCACCATTCTGGCCATGCTGCCCATGGCGATGGCTAAAGGAGAGGGCGCCGCTATTCAATCAAGCATGGCGCGTGCGGTAATCGGAGGGCTTCTTAGTTCCACCATGATCACATTAATCGTTATACCCATCATCTACAGACTGGTACACCGGAGGGACGTGCTTGAACAGGCGTGACATCAACCGAAAGGCAAGGCGAAACTGGATATGGCTGGTTGTTTGTCTTCTCGCCGGTTGTTCAACGCAACAGGCGCTCATGCAGCAAAATCCACAGCCATCATCAGTTACTCCGACAGCTGCGTCAGCCGATGCGAAATCGGAACAGACGGTTGTGGAAAACACGCAAGCTGATGGTTCTGAACTATCAGTGGATTTCGGACTTTCTGAACCGGACAAAAGCCGGTTGGAACCAGAGAGCCCGGGGAAACCGATTCAAAATACCGGGGGTCGTGATAACTCTGCGCCGGTTGCGGAAACGTCGAGCCTGCAATTAAGTCGTGAAATGGCTGTCATGGAGGCGTTGCGAAATAATTCATCCCTGAAAGCACAGAATCTTACGCCACAGCGCATGGTTCAATTCGAACAGATCGAACAGGCTGTGTTCGATCCCAACTTAATCCTCGAAGCCCAGCGTTCGCAGCAGAAAACCATGTTCTTTTTCCCCGGAATTGGCAATCTGGGTGAAACGGAAATTGACCAGCAAAAAGTAGGATTAAATCTGAACAAACGCTTTAGCTCCGGCACACAGATCGAAGTTTCGGTCAGCGATCAATTAATCGAAAATTCCCGCGATCAATCCTGGTTTGATGCACTTCCCAATGATCTGATGCCGATTGAATTTACTGAAGATTCCATTAATAAACAGCATCAATTCCGCACCGGCATTACAGTATCCCAGGCTCTGTTACGCGGCGCGAAGCCAGCAGCCAATCTGGCTCGAGTCAGACAGGCGCACCTGGATCAGCTAGCCTCAGATTATGAACTCAAAGGCTATACCGCCGATATGATCGCACGCGTTGAAACACTTTACTGGGAATACGTGTTGGCGACCGAACAGCTTGAAATTGTAAAAGAATCGTTGAATCTTGCCCAGCAACAAGCCGATGAAATCCGCAAACGTGTTCTGGTAGGCCAACTTGCTGAAGTCGAGCTACCTGCGGCAAGCGCCGAAGTGGCATTGCGCCGCCAAGCGCTGATCAATGTACAAAATACGCGCAAACGACTGCGCTTGCAGTTATGGCAGCAAATTTACGGCACAGTAGCTCCAGGCTGGGACACGGAAATCGAGCCCACGGAAAAACCCGATATTCCCCAGTCGCTCCCTATAAAAGAAGGCGTGGAAATGCATGTGGCGCTTTCCAAAAAACTGCGTCCGGATCTCAATCAGGCGCGTCTCCAGTTACAGCGCGGAAAACTTGATGTAGAGCTGACCCGCAATGGGCTGCTTCCAAGGCTGGATTTGTTCATCAACCTGGGGAAAAGCGGATTCGCCGCTTCGTTTTCTGACGCCTCCAGCGACTGGGATGATGATCAATACGATGCTTCGGTAGGCGTGCGCCTCGAACATGCTATGGGCAGACGAAAAGAGAAGGGCATGTTCAACATAGCGCAGACTTCTCTGGAGCAACTGCAGTTCAGCCTTGAGAATCTTGAAGAGCTTTCCGAACTCGATGTACGCCAGGCTTATCTTGAAGTTCAACGCGCCAATGAACAGATCGATGCAACGAAAGCTACCCGCGCGCTGCAAGAAGTTGCGTACCGTGCTGAGTTGCAAAAATTTCGCGTCGGCCGCTCGACCACATTGCTGGTTAATCGCGCGCAAAGAGATCTTATGTCGAGTAAAATTGATGAAGTGCAGGCGATTATCGATCTGCGTAAAGCCGTACTCGAACTCTATCGCCGGGAAGGATCGCTGCTGGAGCGTCGCGGGATCGAAATTGATGGAGCGCAGGCCTGAAACACATGGATCCATCTATTGAAGATACAAAAGGAATTGTCACAGGCTTTGTTTCAGTACTGTGGACTATTTGGTTCGGGTTATTGCTCTTCTTTATCGGGCTGCCTACAGTCCTTTGGGTGATCGTACGTCCGCTTTCTCCCGCAACCATCAATCACGCACGTTTTTCCGCCAGAGTTTTGTTGCGCCTTACTGGATGGTATCCCAAATTATACGGATTCAACAATTTTGATACTTCAGAGCCAAGTGTCGTGATATGCAATCACAACAGCTATCTTGATGGTCTGGTAGTTTTTGCTTTTCTTCCCCCACATTTCCGCTTCGTCATCAAAAAAGAGATGCAGCAGATTCCGTTAATAGGCCGGTATCTCGAACATATTGGTTCCCTGTTCGTGGAGCGGAACAACCCTTCTGAAGCCGGGAAAACAGCTCGACAGATACTAGGCGCCTTGAACAAGGGTCACTCTGTCGTTTTTTTCGCTGAAGGCACCAGAACCCGACCACATGGAATCGGCGCCTTCAAGGAAGGCCCCTTCGTCCTCGCCGCGCGCAAACAAATCCCGATCATCCCCATGGCTTTAACAGGAACCCGTCAGGCGTTGAAAGCGGGGCAATGGTTGGCGCGACCAAGCCAACTCGTATTACAGGCTCTGCCCACCATAGAATGCACGGGTTCCGGAAGAAACAACGCGCAAACTATCCTTGATAAGACCAGACAGGCGATTCTATCGGCCACAGGTGAACCCGATCTTGCCCAGGCATAGAGCCAGGGAACCTCTGAACAAGTCTGGACGAAGGTTATTGTGATTCCCCATGTTCGGATTCTCGGGATAAATTGCGCGGGTTAGCAGGGCTATTGCGAAGTTTGTCAACAATGAAGCTGGGCCAGTAAGGACGCAAGCGGATTCGACTTCGCTCACCGCAGGCACCGAGTTCATGAATTGATCAGAGGTTCTCTAAGTTGTTCTAATTAGCCCTGATGGTTTGCAGCACCTGAGTTTTGACATCCTCACCGCCCTAAAGGACAGCGATTCCTGCCAAGCGGCTTGCGCCGCCCTTTCGGAGGGTTCGTGCTTCAACGAAGCCGCCACGGTTGCCCGTGGTCTTGCTGCCTCTCCACACGCTAACACGGCATGACCTGCCGCGAGTATGTTTTATGCCGCGTTTATATCGGCGTTTTCAATGTAGCAGGGATCATTGAGCTTTTCAAATGGTAGCTTATTTCCATTATTACGTAACAATTGTTCATTCAACGTTAACAACATAATAACTTTTATGATCCTGTTTCAGAACCATTCATGGAGCGGATAGCCCGGTTTAGCCGACTTTTATATCGCGCAGCAGCATTTTTATGAATAATATTCTTGTCTGCAAAGCAGTCAATGACAGGCATTGCCTGGAGAAAAGCTTCCTGGGCTTTTTGCTGATCACCGGCACTGATTAATCGACGCACCTTTTTGATAGTGGTACGCATCGTGGAACGCTGACTTGCTTTCAAGTGATTGCGTTTGATATTCTGACGTGCCCGTTTAATGGCTTGAGGTGAATTAGCCAATACTAATCTCCTTAGTGTAAAAAAATCCTAATTGAGCATTATGCTATAAACGCTTAAACGAAGTCAAAGTTTTTATCTGTGATTCATACCAAAAAAAAGACATCAACCAACCAATCTTCCGACACAGATACTGCTGCAGTCCATCGTCTCTGGAAAGCCCTGGCAACGGTGAGCTCATGGACTATGCTATCACGAATTCTGGGCTTTATTCGAGATATTACGCTGGCGCGGCTTTTCGGAGCAAGCGTTGCGATGGATGCCTTTTTTGTAGCGTTTAAAATCCCCAATTTTATGAGGAGATTGTTCGCCGAAGGCTCTTTTTCGCTGGCTTTCGTACCTGTGTTGTCTCAGGTGAAATCGGAAAACAATCGAGAACATCTGGCTCAATTTCTTAACCATACCTATGGCTGCCTGCTGAGCGTGCTCACGCCTTTTACCATAATCGGTGTAATGGCGGCGCCTGTTTTCGTGATTGTTTTTGCTCCGGGCTTTATCCACAGACCCGAACAATTCGATCAAGCAGTGGACATGCTACGCCTGACTTTCCCCTATCTGATGTTAATCTCCCTGTGCGCCATGGCAGCAGGGATACTACAAACCCATGGTCGTTTTGCCCCCAGTGCGTTTTCACCGGTTCTGTTGAATCTCAGCCTGATTGGTTTTGCCATTCTAATTTCACCACGGCTGCAACTGCCTGTCATGGCGCTGGCATGGGGTGTTTTGGTCGCCGGCGTATTGCAGCTTGTGTGGCATTTGTTTTTTCTGCGCCAGATTGAGTTACTGCCGCGACCGGTTATGAACTGGCATGATCCCAAAGTGCGCAGCATATTAAAATTAATGTTGCCGACCCTGCTGGGTTCATCCGTAGCGCAAATCAATCTGCTTTTTGACACGCTCATTGCCTCCATGCTCGTCACCGGGAGTGTCAGCTGGCTTTATTATGCTGATCGACTGATGGAATTACCACTCGGTGTTTTTGGTGTCGCCATTGCGACCATCATCTTGCCACGCTTATCGACCCATCATAGTGAAAAAAACCATTTGCGCTTCCATCAAACGATCCAATGGGCGTCGCGCAGCGCATTACTGGTCGCGGTTCCAGCAGCTACGGGGTTGGTGGTTCTGGCCGAACCCATTACCTCCACTCTGTTTGAATCGCGCAATTTTTCATCCGCAGACACTCATATGGTAGCGCTTGCACTATCTGCCTATACATTGGGAATACCCGCTTTCATTTTAGCCAAGGTGCTGGTTCCGGTCTATTATGCCCGTCTGGACACGCGAACCCCGGTTATCATCGCATTATGGTGCATGTCCCTCAATATGATTTTCAACATCATCCTGGTAGGTTTGTTGGTATGGAAGAATTTTCCGGCGCCGCACATGGGGCTTGCGTTAGCCAGTGCAATGTCAGCCTGGCTGCAGGTGTTTCTGCTGATTCGCTGGATGAACCTGCCCATTAAAGCGGATAAAAAAGCATGGTGGAGTTTCAATCTGCGCCTTGGGCTGGCGAGCCTGATCATGGGTCTGATGGTATCCGGGATATCCTCAAGAGTTCCCGACTGGAGCAACGCAGATACGGCGGTTAAAATCTTGTGGCTGACGATAAGCATCGGTGTCGGTATCATCGCCTTTGGCGCGGCTGGTATGACCCTGGGACTCTCTTTTCTAAAAGGTTCGTCGCAAACCCACCACTAAATCCTCAAACCTTGTTCACCAGGCAATAACCCTTGTGTTAAGATCGTAACATTCAATCGTCCATTGCCCGGCATCTTCAACTTATCATCCATCATTCACGGATTAACCCTGCATTATGCCCGACCATTATCCTTTCATCCAATATCCGGCAATTCGCATGCGCCGTCTGCGGCAAAAATCCTTTCTGCGCCAGCTGGTTCAAGAAAATCAATTGGATTCCAGCCATCTCATACAGCCATTTTTCATCACCGAGCCTGCCGGAGCCAGGATAGCGATACCTTCGATGCCAGGCATTGATCGTTTCGGTATCGAGCAACTTTTACCTGAACTAGAGCGGTGTCAGCAGCTGGGTATTCCCATGATTGCACTGTTCCCGGCTATCGAAGATGCCTATAAAACACCAGATGGACGCGCTGCTTGCGATAGTAATGGGCTGATTCAAAAAACCATACGCCGAATCAAGCAACACTTTCCAGCTTTGGGAATAATGGCTGATGTCGCGCTCGATCCTTATACCACGCATGGCCAGGATGGCATCATCGATGATCATGGCCAAATACTGAATGATGAAACCATAGCCGTGCTCATTGAACAGGGGCTATCTCATGCCGCCGCGGGCGCCGATATGATCGCGCCGTCGGATATGATGGATGGCCGTATCGGCGCCTTACGTTCTGCCCTTGAAAAGGAAGGCTTTCAAAACACGATTATTATGTCCTACGCGGCAAAGTATGCTTCTGGTTTTTATGGACCTTTCAGGGATGCGGTGGGTTCAAAAGTCAAATCCGGTCAAACCGATAAACGCACCTATCAAATGAACCCCGGCAATTTCCACGAAGCCCTGCGGGAAGCCGCGCTCGATGTCAGCGAAGGCGCCGACATCCTTATGGTCAAACCTGGTCTGCCTTATCTGGACGTCATCGCAGCGATCAAACAACAGTTTGGGCTTCCCGTTTTTGCCTACCAGGTCAGCGGTGAATATTCCATGCTTTGCGCCGCTGCTGGTCATGGTTGGCTTGATGAACGCGCCTGTGTGCTTGAATCTCTGTTATGTTTGCGCCGCGCCGGCGCGGATGGCATTGTGACGTATCATGCCACGCGGGCGGCGCAATGGCTATTTGACGCATCGAAAGGGCGCTGAGTTGCCGATGGATCATTACGCAGTCATTGGCAATCCCATTGCCCATAGTTTATCGCCAGAAATTTTCGCCCATTTCGCCATGCAAACCGGCGAAGCTATCGTCTATGCGCGTATTTTATCCTCAGATGAAAATTTCAAACGTGATGTCGAACATTTTCGACATCACGGCGGGCATGGTCTGAATATCACCGTTCCATTCAAACAAAAAGCATTTGAAATGACCGCCGTTGTCACCCCAGTCGCCGAACAAGCGGGGGCGGTCAATACCCTGACCTGGCTGGACACCGGAGTTTGGCAAGGCCATAACACCGATGGCGCAGGATTGGTTCAGGATCTGGTTCAGTATTACAAGATGGAGTTGAAAGGCGCTTCGATACTGATCCTCGGAGCAGGTGGCGCAACCCGAGGTATTATTGCTCCACTGGCAGCGCTAGAGCCTGACAGATTGATGATCGCTAATCGCACTATGGAGCGGGCGCAGGCGCTTTGCCATCGTTTCGCCTCCATGATCCAGATCAATGCACTACCTTACGATCAACTGTTTCACGAACATTTTGATCTCATCATCAACGCGACTTCTACCAGCCTTCACAACACGCTGCCCCCCTTTCCAGATACCATGAGAGTGGATGACGCACTCTGCTATGATCTCGTCTACGCGGCCCAACCCACTCCCTTCATGCGCTGGGCGCAACAAAGGGGCGCGGTGCAATGCATCGATGGACTGGGCATGCTGGTGGAACAGGCTGCCGCTTCTTTTAAGCACTGGCGCGGGATCATGCCTGCCACGGATGCTTTGCGCGCCCATTTACGAGCCAGGATAACCCAAAATAACGCATCGGAACTACGTTCATGAATCGGAATGGCGAATCACCAGCAAACGGCGTTCACTCATTTCTTCCATAGCATAGCGGATCCGTCGCGGGTAGCGGCGGCAGCGAAATCAGCTCCCCTGCCGGGAGTTTTGCTTCAGATGATATCGGTGATTGACCCAGCAAGGCCTTGAGCTAGTGTTCGAGTACGGCCTGTTCGGTACGTGCCGTGGAGAGCGATACTTCGGCTGACTCGACCAGCTGACGTTGCTGTAGTACATCGGTGGCCTGCACCTTACCGCGATCACACTCCGCTCCATCGCCCTGCGGCTTGGCAGACACTGGCGCAACAAGCCCCACAGAACTCACGATCAAGGCACTGGCCAACACCGCTTTTAATGACTTATTCATAATTAATTTCCTGTCTTTGTTGGTGAAATACTCTGTGAATCAAAGCATATTGACAGGTTAGAGAGTCTCAGCGTCAATGTGTGTCGGGGCTGAGTAAGATTGTGTAAAGATTGGGGATTATCGCAACACGAGCCATTACTTATGCCTCCCTTTGTGCCAACATCAGTAGCAGAATTTCAATTAGGATCGGAAACATGCCATGAACCGAATACTGTTGGCAGATGATGACATTGAACTGTGCGAGATGCTAAAGCAATACCTCGCAGCCGAAGGCTTCCAGGTGGGCATGGCCCATGACGGCAAGTCTGCATTAAACCAGGCCCGGACAGGCGACTACGACCTGATCGTACTCGATGTGATGATGCCCCAGCTCAATGGTTTTGATGTTTTACGCCAACTGCGAGTTGATTCTTTACTGCCAGTACTGATGCTGACCGCCCGCGGTGAGGATGTGGATAGCATTATCGGCCTTGATCTGGGCGCTGACGACTATTTACCAAAACCTTGTAACCCGCGTGTACTGGTCGCCCGCATCCGCGCCATACTCCGGCGTTTACAGTCACCAACACTGCATGGTGAAGAATCAGCGCCACCGGAAATAATAAAGCTTGATGGGCTCGAGATTCAAACCGGGTCGCGCACGGTTGCCCTGCACGGGCAGCCTGTCACCATGACGAGCACAGAGTACAGTGTGCTTGAAGTGCTACTGCGTGAAGCCGGTCATGTGGTGTCCCAGACCGAATTATCAGAACGCGCCTTAGGCAGAGATCTGGTGCGCTATGATCGCAGTATCGACATGCATCTCAGCAGCCTGCGCAAAAAACTCGGACCACTTGCCAACGGTGAGGAAAGAATTAAAACCGTTCGTGGCGTTGGGGTTCGCGCGCCAGCGCGAACAACATCAAAGCAACGCCGAACTGGATCGCATCGAACGCGAAGCCGAGCACCTGAATGACCTAATCGGACAACTCTTATCACTGACACGCCTGGAATCCGGTAAGCAGCTCACCCACTCAGAACTGCTTGATATCGCCATCCTTTTGGAGGAAGTCGCTGAAAACGCAGATTTTGAGGCGCACGCAGTGAATCGCCAGGTGCGCATCATCAATAGCGCGTCGGCAACCATCGAGGCCAACGAACCCCTGCTGAGAAGCGCCCTGGAAAATGTCGTGCGCAACGCAGTCAGATACACGGATGAGAACACCTCGGTAGACATCACCCTGCAGCGCGACCCTGAGCAACCTGGCTGGCTGCTTGTTCACGTGCGCGACCATGGTTCCGGCGTGCCGGACGATATGTTGACGAGATTATTTGAACCCTTCGTGTGTGTGGGTGATGCCCGCGACAGAGAGAGCGGGGGCTACGGCCTGGGGTTAGCGATCGCCGAACGCGCGATACATCTGCACCGTGGCGTGATATCCGCAAGCAATGACCCCAGTGGTGGCCTCAATGTGCACAGAGGACATTGCATGATGTCAAAGATAGGACGATTAAAACGACTAGGCGTTTTTTATGCCCGGCCTAGTTCCACTACCTGAAACAACCCCATCATCAAACAAGCGATTGCCCGACTGACCGTGGCGGAAAAACCAAAGATGCTGATTGTGTGAGTTGCCCTGCACAAGCTCGTGCACCGCATCTATGGCGTTCTAAAAAATGGTGCGCCACTTAATAAGAAATTCGGTTGATTTTTAAGACGGCATCTGATCCTGTTTTTTCAAAGTTTCTCCCAGGGTATGTGTGGAGGGATCCGACTCTTGGTCAGCAACAGCCTTTCCCTGAATGCCAAAAAAGAACAACCGGCAGCAGTGGTTTGCAACAACCTCATGATCATCCTGAGAAGGCGAATATTCGGAAAAAAACTGGCGCATGTGCCGAGTTTCATAGTGATGCAGTACTAGTCCCAGCAGCGAAGTGACCAGCATATGCGCATCGAAAGCCTGCGTTACCCGGCTAACGCTTCGCACCATCGCGTCATACTGTTTTCCGAACAACAAGTCCACGAGTATCTTTAGGCGTTCGCTGTTGCCATCCAGCTGCTCGCGCTTGACCAGCCGAAAAAAATGTTGGTCCTTGGCAATGTAGAACGCGAACTCGCGAATGAACTCGCCGAGCTGGGTCTCGAGGGTCCCCTCGGTGGAGACCACCGCTGAAAAATGCGCAGCCTGCTCTGCGTAGGCGAAACGCAGTACCTGCTCGTACAAATCTTCCTTGTGGGCAAAATGATGGTAAAGTGTCGCCGGATTAATGCCAACCTCTTGGGCAATGCGCCGCATTGATACGCCGTTGAAGCCGGTCTCCGCAAACAATTCCAGCGCTTTTCCAAGGACTACGGTGCGTGTATTTCCCGCCGGGTTGTCAACCGGGGCAGCGAATCGATCTGTCATCAAACAAAACTCCCTTTCGGTGCTAAAGCGCAAAACTGCCTCATATGCTGCACCGATCCAGTGCCACCAGTCAAACTTTTGTTTGGTTTTGGTGCTCCGGTCAAGTTTTGAACGCTTTCCGTCAACTTTCTAATAAGTCAATATATTATTGTTTTATATGCATTTTTCTACTTAATTGCAGCATATGGCACGCCTTTCGCTTTACCCAAACAAGCGTTAGGTTGATTCATATAACGCCCCCGGTGGCACAATCTCAGTATGGAGTTCACAAAATGCAAAAACCGCCCAAAGTCGCTACAGGTCACCCTCCAGGTTTCGGAATGTTGCCCCTCCTTTGTGCCGTAACTACCGGCGCTCTTCTTGCCCCTTCTCCTGTCTACACCGCAGACTTTCGTATTTCCGGTTATCTGCGACAGCACCTCGCCACCAATCTCAGCGACGTACCAGAAACCCAGGAAGACGACAAGTACGACCTGGCCATGGCCAGAACCACGTTACTGCTGCAGGCCGACGCCGACCTGGGCTGGGCTTACGGGGTCGCGATAGGCCGTGTGACCCGCGAATACATGACCGACTACCTCGATCGCCTGGAAGACCTCACGGCAGTGACCGGTGCAATGAATACACCATCTCTACCTCGCTCAGACTTTGAAAACCACTACAACGACGAAGAACTGCGCGAAGCCTACCTGGACATCCCGATGGGTTCGCAGTTTTCAGCACGCATCGGCAAACAGCAGGTGGTGTGGGGAGAAACCGATTTCTTCCAGGCAATGGATGTGATTCACGGCTACGACCAGACCTGGCGCGCTTTTCTCGAGCCGGAGAACGAGGAGTGGCGCAAGCCACTGTGGTTGATCGACCTTCAATACTTTTCGGTCAATTCTGACAACTCTGTGCAGCTTGTGCTGCGACCTGGGATCGACGATGACGACGCCATGGGCAACAGCCTGGACACCTTCGGTGGGCGTTGGAGCCTCAATGGCAGCCGCGGATTCAACACCGCGGCACTGATTCCGGTGAACTACGACCACGCCAAGGCTGATGCCGATGATCCCTCGTACGGCATTCGCTGGTCGGGGACAGCTTTAGGGGTCGGCTATACCCTCAACTACTACCACACCTTGAGTCAGGATCCCGTGGTGAACTTCGCGGATCTCAGTGGCGGGTTCAACCCGGCGTTTCGCGCCTATGGAGAAGCCCCGCTAAATGGCTTTGCAGAGTTCATTTACCCAGAGATCGACATCTTCGGTGCCACCCTTAATGGCTATCTGGAAAGCATCAATGCAACGTTCCGCGCGGAGCTGGCCTTTACGCCGGACAAGCCCTACAACTTTGGTTTCGCCAACACCCCGTCCGCCGGAGGTAATGGCGTCATTGAAAAGGACACGCTGCGCACGATGATCGGCCTCGACAAGCCCCTGCGCACCCAGAGTTTGCTCGGCACCAGCGCACCCACCTCGATGAGCCTGCAGCTATTCGATACCTGGATTATCGATCACGAAGACAGCGAACAAGTGGTGGACTTCGGCTCCCCAAAAAAGGAGCACTCCAGCATCCTGACAGCCCTGATGATGATGCCATTTCGTCATGATTCGGTGAACCTCACCTTTGCTGTGATCTACGATCTGGCATACGAGGGCACCATTCTAGTACCCGGCGTAAGCCTTTCGTTCGGAGACCACTGGCGGGTTATGTTCGAAGCCGATTTCTTCAACGGTGGGCGCTACAAAAGCGGCCCCATGGATCCACAGGGTCAAAGCTTGATCGGCGCGTTTCACAACAGCGACCAAGCCTTGGCACGTATCACCTACCAATTCTGAACCTAAACCCAACCGCCGCTGCCCAGCTGTATAGCAGCGGTACACAGGAGTACCGAATGACTTATCAATTTCTTCGCGCTCTGCGCAATGTCCAAGCCGCCCTGGTCCTCTCACTGGGGATAACCGCCATGCCCGCACTGGCTGAGGAAGTTCCAACCGGGTTTGTTCTTTCGGCACAGAACCTTGACGAGCACCTCGACGATCATTATCAGGGAACCCCAATCAACGAACTGCTAACCGAACACCTCATCATGCGCATTCGCGAACACGGGTTGCGCATAAAGCTCGCGCCGGCGAGGGCGATGCAGCCCGACTCCCGCTATATTTCCGCCACGAAAACCTACGCGCCAAAAGTGCGCTTCGATACGGAAACCAAGACCCCCACGGGCTACGTTGCGGGAATTCCGTTTCCAAAACTGGATCTGGCGGATCCACACGCTGGCTGGAAGCTCGCATGGAATTTGTTTTATTCGATTCCAACCAATGCCGACAACAGTGCAGTGGGCGGCCCCATCACCATCGCTGGCTTCGATAAGGGGATAATTCGCCAGTTTGTGGGTGACAACTACAAGTTCCGCATGGTCGGCCGCTACACCGATGAGCAGCCCGGTCACCGCGGGGACGGCACCATCAAGCAGAAGTCGGTGGTTGCACTGAGCGCGCCCTATGACCTGGCCGGTCTCGGTGTGTACACCGAGCAGTCTGCGGAGGGGAAGCCTGACGAAGCCTACGTCTACGTCAAATCCATCCGGCGCATCAAACGCACCGCAGGCGCCGCAGTCTGGATGGACAACCAGCCGCAGATGGACATGCTCAATGACGACAACAACGCGCTGGACAGTTATCCCTTGTGGTATTCCGATTTCCGCGTGCTGGACAAGCGCACCATTCTCGCGGTCTCCTACCTAAAACCCATGATGACCATGCACTACGAAGATTTGATCGAACAGTCTGCGCCCTGGATCAACCCGGACCCCGAGCATGTTGTTTGGCGTCCCACCGAGGTGTACGTGCTGGAGGGCACCCCGCCTTCAGAACATCCCTACGGCCGAAAAATCCTCTACGTCGGCACCGACTATCCGCAACCCTACGCGGGTGAGTTCTACGACAAGAACGACGAACTGTGGCGCATGTGGCGGCTGTGGATCACTGAGTCGAAAACACCGGATGGCTACACCATTCCCACCGCCAACTATGTGCAAGCCATCGATCTGAAAGCCCAGCGCGCCACATTCATCGACGGCACCGGCATTCTGGTGCTGAACGACCCTCAGTTCAAAGAGGAAATGCTCTCTCCACGAATCATGCAACGACTAGCCACCGGCAAACAGGGCCTTTACTGATCAAGTCACCGCGCTGGATCCATCGGTCTCACACCTAAGGGAGTAATGACATGAACACACCCACATCCACTAGGCCTACCGCAACAGGTTCTAGCAGTTACGCGCCCTATATCAAGGCACGTTGGGGACTCAAAAATCATTGGTTCCCGGCTCTGTTCAGTGAAGAGCTTGAAGAGGGTCGGTTCGGCGCAACCACTCTCTGTGGTGAACCCATTTTGCTGCGCCGCGAGGCGGGCCAGGTGCACGCGCTGGAGGACCGCTGTTGCCACCGCGGCGTGCCGCTTTCGAAAAAACCTTACTGCTTCAAGGAGGGCTCGGTCACCTGCTGGTACCACGGCTACACCTACGGGCTCGGTGACGGCGAGCTGAAAACCATCATCGGCAGCCCTGATGACCCATTGATTGGCAATGCCACCATCAAAACCTACCCGGTCACCGAGGAGGCAGGCATTATCTTCGTATTCGTCGGGGACGCCGACTTTGGCGAGACGCCACCACTTTCGCACGATTTGCCACCGCAGCTACGCGCAGCCGGAGAACCCCACTACTGCGCCCACCTGCTCAACCCCAGTACCACCGTGCGCGGTATCCGGCGCCAAGGCAACGCAAACTGGCGCCTGGCCTCCGAGAATGGTTTTGATCCGGGTCATGTCCTGGTCCATCGGGATTCTCCCTGGGTGTACGCCCAGGACTGGGCCCTGCCGCTTGGCTTTCGACCGATTACCGAACACGCGACCACCACCTTTGTTGAGGGCAACGCGCCGCGCGGCATCCTTAATGAGTATGTGCCTGGCGCCGATGGCGTCGCCCACTATGAACCGGTGATGCACAACGAAATGCTCGACGTCTCAGCTTTTGGGGGGCAAAACGTTCCCGAAGGACTGCGTACCTCAATGTGGCTTCCCGGCGTCTTACTGGTCGAGAACGCGCCCTACACCGGAATGTCGATGTACGAGATGTATGTGCCCATCGATGACCAGACCTACCAGTACTGGGAACTCATCGCCTGCGAGACGCCAACCCCCGAGGACGAGGCAGCCTTCGTCGACAAGTACGAAAACTACCTCAAAAAGGCCATGTTTAATGACTTCAATGACCAGGACCTGGTTGCCCGTGACGCCATGCAGCCGTTCTACGCGCAGGACGTCGGCTGGTCAGCTGAGCAACTGTGCTCACTCGACGCCGTAATCATTGGCTGGAGAAAGCTGGTGGCAGGCTATGCGCGCGGCATCCAGGGTCCGCCCAAGGAGCTCTCTCGACCACGCAAAACACGCACCCTTTAACACAACATCACTGTGACAACCATCACGTTCATACCCCAGGAGCACATTTCCATGAGTACACCCGATCCAACCCTATCCCAAGTCACCCATCCAGCCCAAGGCGCAACTGCCGCCAAGAGCTACCAGCCCTATGTGGATGCAAAGTGGGGATTGAAGAACCACTGGTATCCGGCACTGTTCAGCCACGAACTGGAAGAAGGCGCTTTCGGTTCCACCAAAATTTGCGGCGAATCCATTCTGCTACGTCGAGAGAATGACCAGCTCTACGCACTCGAGGACCGCTGCTGCCACCGTGGTGTGAAGCTGTCTAAAAAGCCCTACTGCTTCAAGGAAGGCATGGTTACCTGCTGGTACCACGGCTACACCTACGGCTTGAACGACGGCGAGCTCAAGACCATTCTTGCCGCGCCTGATGACCCACTGATCGGCAACGCATCGATCAAAACCTACCCGATAGTAGAGAAATACTCGATCATCTGGGTGTTCGTCGGCGACGCAGACCATTCGCCAATTCCACCGCTGGAGTCCGACCTGCCGCCGCAAGAGTCCAAGGACTACGCCCACTACAGCCCCAACCTCACCGATGACGACGCCATCGTTCTCGGCATTCGCCGCAAAGGTGAATCCAACTGGCGCCTGGCGGTCGAGAATGGCTTTGATCCCGGTCATGTGCTGATCCACTGGAAATCACCTCTGGTCTATGCCCACGATATGGCGGTACCGCTGGGATTCAAACCGACCTCCGACGAGGCCGTCAAAGCATTCGAAGACGCCGATGGCCCCAAGGGCATGATGAACATGTACCCGCCCGATGCCGACGGTCATTCCAACTACGAGCCCATCTTCGAGAACACCATGCTCGGCGTGCAGGCTTACGGCGGGACACCAGCACTCGGGATACGCACCTCCATGTGGCTGCCCGGCGTGCTCAAGGTGGAGAACTTTCCGTTTCCGGGGATCACCGCCCACGAAATGTACGTCCCCATTGATGACAAAAGTTACGAGTACTGGGAGCTATTGGTCAAAACCGCACCGACCGAAGCCGAGCGCGAGGAATTTACCGACCGGTACGAAAACTATCTGCGTGACGCGGTATTCCACGATTTCAACGACGACGACCTGTGGGCGCGGGATTCGATGCAGCCGTTTTATGAAAACGATGTCGGCTTCGCCGAAGAAAAGCTTTGTGCTATGGATGCCGTGATCGTGGCCTGGAGAAAGCTGGTGGCCCGTCATGCGCGAGGCATTCAGACACCCCCCATGGAGCTTGGGACCAAGCGACGGAGATAAGAGATGACGAACCCCCAAGTGCTGATCCAGTTCGCCGACGACACCACCCGGCGCATCGAAGTGGCGCCCTACCAGACGCTGCTGCAGGCGGCGCTCGACGCCGGACTCCAACTGTTTCACCAGTGCAAAACTGGCAGTTGCGGTTCCTGCGTCTGCACAGTAGAGAGCGGTGTGGTGCGCATGCGCAGCGACACCAGCGTTGCCCTGCTTCCCCGCGAGATCGAGCAGCGCAAGGTGCTGACCTGCCTGGCCCAGCCAGAAAATGACGCACACATCCGCATGGACTACGGGTTCAACGAGCTACAGCGGTATCGACCCCAGCGCTTCCGCGCCTGGGTCGAAGACATTCATCGGCTCAATGACTCGGTGGTTGAGCTGACCCTGGAGGTCGACGAAGCCGAACGCGATGCCCAGTTTCTTCCCGGCATGTACTACCTGTTGCGGGTGCCCAACACCGACATTTGGCGGCCCTATTCGATGTGCTCGACCGTGGAACATCTGCCATCCATGCGCTTTTTGATTCGCCTGTTGGACGATGGCGCGATGTCGACCTACCTGGAGAGTGAATGCGCTATTGATGCCGAGCTGGAGATCGACGGTCCCCATGGCGCATTCAAGTTGCAGCAGCCGCCGCAAGGTCCCGTGGTGCTGATCGCCGGAGGCACCGGACTCGCGCCGGTGTTATCGATCCTCGACACTCTGTCGGAGATGCGTTGGCGGGCACATCCCATCTACTTGCATTTCGGGGTAAACCGGCTAGCCGATCTGTTTTACCTCGACGAACTCGCAGCGCGGCTCGAATGGCTGCCCAACCTGAATCTGCGGGTCACTCTGGTGGAGCCCCACACAGATTGGCAAGGCGCGCTGGGTTACGCCACCGATGGTGTGCCCGATGGGGCATTGGGACCCGACACCGAGGTCTTCTTGTGTGGCCCGCCTCCGATGGTCGACGCCGCAGTCAGCTCGCTCGAAGCACGCGGCATTTCCCCTGCACAAATTCATTTCGAATCCTTCATTCCAGCCCAGGAGGGCATATAGCTCATGAGCCAACAACAACAACCGGCCCCCGTCGAGGGGTATCAAGACATGGTGCAAGCAGCCGAATCCCAATTCGATCGCGAGCAATTCAAGCAGCTCCTCATGGACATGGTCAATATCCCAAGTCCTACAGGGGAAGAAGCCGAGCTGGCTCGCTACATGGCCGATCATATGACAGCCAACGGTCTCCAGGGGCAAACCCAGTACCTGGATGACCAGCAGGCTAATGCCGTTGGAAAACTGCCATCTCGCAGCAAACAGGGGCCCGAACTTCTACTTTATGCCTCCTTTGATACCCACCTCGGCGGCTCCGACGAAGAGGAGCGCTGGGCAGGACAGCCCTTGCCCAGCATGCTGCGCCCACAGGCCCGCCTTGAAGGCGATGAGATCAGCGGGCTCGGTGCAGAAAACCCCAAAGCCTACGCCGCCTGTGTGACCACCGCCGCCACCTGCATCGCCAAGGCGGGCCTGGAGCTACCGGGTGAACTGACCGTCGGGTTGGGCGCTGGCGGCATGACTGCGCTGTCCAGACCGGGATTTAGTCGCCGCAACATCGGCCATGGCGCCGGGGTCATGTTCATGTTGCAGCGTGGCTATCGGCCCGACTACTGCGTCATGTGCAAACCGGTGTACGCCGTCGCCTGGGAAGAGGTCGGCATTTGCAACTTCACCATCCGTGTCAAAGGCGCCATGGGCTACGTTGGCGTGCGCCATATGATGCCGCAAGATCAAAACCCGTTTCCACAGGTCGCCAAGGTCATCGAGGCTCTTGAGGCTTGGTTTCCCACCTACACTGCCCGACACACTTCAGGGCTGGTCGCGCCCCAGGGGGGCATTTCGGCGATTGAGGGTGGATGGCCACACAAGCCCATCATCACCACGGCCGATGTGGTATTGCACGTGGATATCAGACCCAGCCCACGCACCGACCCGGTACAGGTAAAACGCGAATTGCAAAGCATGTTGACCGAGCTATCACAGCAACACCCCGACGTGGTAACAGAGCTTGAGGCAACCCTTGCGATTCCGGGGGCCACCACTTCGCCCGATAACTGGATCATTCAATCGATGATCCGGGCGTGGGAAGACGTGGAGCAAACCCCACACGAACCCTTCCTGAATATGAGTGGTTACACCGACCTGTCGGTCATCCGCCAATGGGGCGTTCCGGCAGCTCGCCTGGGCGTGCCCTTCCGCCATCAGGAACCTGACCCGGAAGATAGCTTGCCCATGAACCGGGTGCACCTGGACGATTGCTATCGCCTGATTCAGGTGCTTATCCGTAGCGCCATCGACACCTGCAGCCGACCCATCGAAATCACCCAACAGTACCAGTAGTTATTCGTACCCACACCCCAACCTTTCAGCAGGAGTCACACATGGAACCACTTGAACTTGAGGACCAATTTGTCACCACCGAGGCCGGTTACCGCCTGCACTACCAAAGCGCTGGTACTGGAGAGCCGCTGATTTTCCTCCACGGCGGCGGCCCGGGTGCGACCAGCTTCGGCAACTTCTACTACAACGCACCGGCGTTCCTGAAACAGTACCGGTGTTTCTTCTACAACATGCCCGGCTACGGCCAGTCCAGCAAGTTAGTGGTTGAGGCGCCGATGTACAGCTTCCACGCCAGCGTCCTCGCTGAATTCATGGACCTGGCCGGCATCCCGCGAGCGCACCTGGTCTGTCAGTCTTTCGGCGGCTGTGCTGCCATCAAACTGGCGATCGATCACCCTGAGCGCATCAATAAACTGATATTGATGGGCGCCCAGCCGATATTTGGCGGGGTCATTGATCCGCTGAAACTCATGAGCAAACACGCCGCCAACATTATCCTGGACTACTACGGGGGGGAAGGCCCGACCCAGGAGAAGATGCGGCGCTTGCTTGCCGATTACGAGATACACGATGACAGCAAGCTCACTGACTGGACGGTAAACGATCGCTTTGCCAACAGCACAGACCCGGAACTGCTTGAGGTCGCACGTACTCCAGGTTTCATGGGGCAACCCGAATCTCTGCTCGGTGACTTGCACCGCAATGTCGTACCCACCCTCTGCCTGTGGGGTTTGCACGACTGGTTTGGCGGTCCGGACGTCCCCCTGCTGTTTCTCAACCAGTTTGCAAACGCTCAGTTGTTTATCGAAGGACAGGGCGCCCACCACTGGCAGACGGAACTACCCGAGCGCTTCAATCGCGTTGTACTCAGCTACCTGAGTGAATAGACCATATGACCTCCCGAACCCAACGTCTGATCGAGTTATGCGTGTCCTTAGGGCTGACTAGCGGATTGCTCGCCGTTGCTGCCTTTTATCAACCCAAGGTGGCCCCTCCGCCCATCAGCCAGCCCGCGCAGGTGTCAACCGATCGCTACTACGGCATCACCGCTGCGCAGGGCAACACCTGGGTTGTAGGCGACGGCGGCAAGGTGCTGCACTCCATCGATGGTGGTGAGACCTGGACAGTGCAGCGCGGCTATGGGCACCCCGACTTGCAGGCGATTGCGGCCTGGGATGCCAAGCAAATCATTGCCGTCGGCAATGACAACCAGATCATCCGCAGCGAGGACGGCGGCCAAAATTGGTTATCTGTCAGTGAGGTCCCACGGTCTCAGTGGAACAACAAGCTGCTGCAAATCCACCTGGATGATAGCGGCACGGCCTGGGCCGTGGGCGCCGGCGGTGCCATTTTGCGCAGTGCTGACTTTGGCAAGCGTTGGGAACCCATGGTGGAGATGGAAGACATCACCTGGCACGGGGTGAGCAGCTGCGATCACGGCAAGCTGCTGATTGTAGTCGGAGAGTTCGGACAGATTCTCTCCTCCAGAGACGCTGGAGCCACCTGGACGACTGTGCCGAGCTCCACAGACATCACCCTCACTGCGGTTGGCCTGGACAGCGCATGCCAAGGCCTGGCGGTTGGTTTGCAAGGAACGGTGCTACGGCTGTTCAATGGCCGATGGCAACCTTTTGAACCGTCTGGGATGCATGATGCAGCGGCTTCCGTGCACTGGTTCGCTGTGGCCGCAGCGGACAACCGCTGGTGGATCACCGGCGAGCACGGCGTGCTAATGCAGATTGACCTGCCCGAGTCCACGGCAGGCGTGGCACAAATCCAACGGCTTGAAACCGAATCGAGCGCAGCCTGGTTCACCGACATACAGGTGACGGACGACAAACTACTGGCTGTTGGGGACGCCATCGTTGGCGCGACCCCAGACATCCCCTCTCTGATATCACGGCGATAGCCGAACTACTTGGGAAAAACCGACTATGATAAACGCATTCGCGCAATGGAACATTCGTCACCGCCGCACCCTGATGGCATTGACCATGTTGATTAGCATCGGTTTTCTGTGGAGTGCTACACGCCTGGAAATTGGCACTGAGTTCTCGGACCTGCAGCCAAGTGGCCACCCCTACATCGACACCAACAATCAATTCAAGTCGGGCTTCGGCAGTGAAAATCTGGTCAGCATCATGCTCGAAGTCAGCGAAGGGGATTTGTTCGAACCCGATGTGCTTGCGGCCATAAAAGGGATTACCGACGGGCTACGCAAGATACGAGGGGTGAACCCCCTGCAAATTACCTCGTTGGCCTCGAAGAAGCTGAAATCCATTCGCGCCTCCACCTATGGCATCGAATCACAGCCCATGATGTGGCCCGACCTACCCTCCACGCCGCTGGAGATCGCAGAGTTGCGCAGCCAGGTGATTGGCAACCCGCTGGTGCATGGACGCTATGTCTCGCGGGATTTAACGGCGGCACTGATCACCGTCGACTTCTTCGATCACTTGATCGATACCGAATCTCTGGTCAACGACTTGCAGAAACTCACCGAGCCCTACCGCTCCCCAACGCTGCATGTTCGCGTGGTGGGAGAGCCCGTGATCAATAGCCTGGTGCTGCAGAAATTGCCCGAAACAATGCGCATCTCGTTTATGATCGTGGGCGCAGTGGCGGTGCTGCTGTTGCTGGCGATGCGCACCTTCCGGGGCATGGTGTTGCCCCTTACCGCAACTCTGGTGTCAGGCATTTGGGCGCTTGGCATTGTGTCACTTCTCGGTTTCAGCTTGAACCCATTGGCCATCGTGATCAGCTTCGTGGTCTCTGCCCGAGCACTCTCACACGCGGTGCAATTCACCTCTGCCTTCGAGCAGGAGCGACTGGCAGGCAATCTGGAGCCGGAGTCCGCTGCGGTCGCCGTGCTTTCCAAACTGTTCCGCCCCGGAATGCTGGGCCTTGCCACCGATGCGGGGGCGATTCTGGTGGTTGCCGCCACGCCCATCCCGTTCTTGCAACAGGTGGCCCTCATCGGCGCCATCTGGATCGGCGTCATGCTGTTCTGTGTTCTGACGCTGGTTCCCTTGCTGCTGTCTTGGGTCAACGCTCCGGTCGAGCGGGCGCGGGTACAGGTATGCAATCGGGATGCCAACGCACTCATGGAGCGTGGCTTGAATCGAGTCGCCGATGCCATCAATCACCACCGCGGCCCCAGGGTCGTGCTGGGTGCGTCGGTGTTGCTGGTACTGGTCACCGCTTACTATGCCCAGGGCATTCAAATCGGGGATGCAAGCCCTGGCTCGACGGTATTCTGGCAGGATTCGGACTACAACCAGGATGCAGCGGCCATTACCAAGCGCTTCCTCGGTGCCGACCACCTGTTCGTCGCGGTGGCAGGACATGCGCCAGACACGCTCAAGGAACCGGCAGTGCTGCAACACATGTCGGATTTTCAGAGGGAGATAGGGCTGTTCCCGGAAGTCGCCGCGAACGTCTCGATCGCCGATATCGTGCGCCAGGTGAACGTCAGCCTGCATGAAGGCAACCCGAGGTTCGCAGACATCGGCAAAGTGCCAGAGGTCAACGGTGAGTTGATCTACACTTATCTCGCCAGCTCCGACCCCGGTGACATCGAACGCTACGCCGACACCGATTACACCAACGGTGCCATCCATCTGCTGCTGACGGACAAACGCGGCGAAACGATTCGCAACGCCATCGCCCGGCTGGAAGCGTACATCGCCGATCACCCTCTGGACAGCGCGCAATACCAGCTCGCCGGAGGCGTGGTGGGGGTCATCGCTGCGGTGAACCAGGTAATTCTGTCGACCCAGGTGCGGAGCATCGCCCTCGCCCTGTTGGTGCTCTTCCTATTCTGTGCCCTCGCCTACCGCTCACCTCAGGCGGGCTTGTTCTTCCTGCCCCTTGTGCTTATATCCAACCTCAGCACCTTCGCATTCATGGCCCTTTATGGAATTGGCCTCAACATCAACACGCTGCCGGTGGCGGCGCTCGGGATCGGGCTCGGCGTGGACTACGGGTTTTACATCGTCGACCGTGTGCGCGAGCGGTATCTGGTGTCTGGCGATCTGCCCGACAGCGTGCGATTCGCGCTCGCCACCGCAGGCCGCGGTGTGCTGATCACCGCGGCGACCATGATCACCAGCATGCTGTTCTGGTTTGCTTTTTCTTCCTTGCGATTTCAAGCGGAAATGGGATTGTTAATCGCGCTGTGGATGGCCGTTTCCGCGCTCACCGCTTTGGTGTTAATCCCAGCGTTGATCCTGATGTTCAAGCCGAGGTTCATCATCATGCAGCCACCCATCGAGGCCAAGAACGCACAACCACTGGCGATCGCGGGCGCAATTTTATGAGCCGCCAGATTCAGCGGGGAATTAAACGGAGTAATTAAGGAACACGGTCCGATCGGAAAAAAGCGGCTGACTCCTGTATAAGCCCTGCTGCGCCGGGAAATCTCAAGGTTAATCATCTCTCCACACCAGCGTATCGCTTCCCCGGCGGCCATCTTGAACGTTTCAATCAAGCGCTGAACTTCAGCACGCGCAACCGTGATTGGTTTGCCGACTTCACGGCATAAAATCTGCGCCAGATCCTCTCTTCTCCGTTCGAATTCGTCTACGCAATGCATTAGAATATTAGCCCTGATATCGGAAGAAAGCCGTGCC
>Ga0209633_10000929_pt1 | contig 32068 bp, 36 predicted proteins | sample Cruoilmetagenom1_FD_187290 | JGI IMG/M metagenome (GOLD analysis project Ga0209633, IMG submission 187290) | Oil polluted marine microbial communities from Coal Oil Point, Santa Barbara, California, USA - Sample 1 (SPAdes) (version 2) | ecosystem: Environmental > Aquatic > Marine > Oil seeps ... | reverse complement strand
TGACAGAAGAAAATGCAACGAGAATAGGCACCATCGTAGGTTCTGGTATTGGTGGAATCGGAACGATTGAAAGAGATACCAAGGTTTATTTAGAACGTGGGCCTAGAAAAATATCACCGTTCTTTGTACCGAGCGCAATCGTAAATATGGTTGCGGGTAATATTTCCATCATGTTGGGCTTAAAAAATCACAATATGTCGCCTGTTTCTGCCTGCGCTACGGCTACACACAGTATTGGCGATGCGGCACGTATGATTGTGTATGGTGATGCAGATGTAATGCTAGGTGGCGGAGCAGAAATGTGTACAACTCCATTGGGTATAGGCGGATTTGCTGCAATGCGTGCCTTATCTACTCGTAATGATGATCCAACGGCAGCCAGTCGTCCATGGGATAAAGACCGTGATGGTTTTATACTGGGTGATGGTGCTGGTATTTTAGTGCTCGAAGAATACGAATTTGCAAAAGCACGTGGTGCAGATATTCTCTGTGAACTGGTTGGTTTTGGCATGAGCAGTGATGCATATCATATGACATCACCTGCGACCGATGGTGAAGGTGCAGCACGTTGTATTGATCACGCGCTTAAAGATGCAGGTTTAAACCCAGAAGATGTTGATTACGTCAATGCTCACGGTACTTCAACACCCGCGGGTGATGTGGCTGAAACTAATGCAATTAAACGTGCATTGGGCGATCATGCTTATAAAATCCCTGTGAGTTCGACCAAATCTATGACGGGACATTTATTAGGTGCTGCAGGCGGAATCGAAGCTATATTTAGTGTGTTAGCCATTCGAGATCAAATTTTACCACCCACCATTAATATTGATAATCAAGACCCTGACTGTGATCTTGATTATGTTGCCAATACCGCACGTGATGCCAAAATTGATGTTGCGATGAGTAATTCATTTGGCTTTGGTGGCACTAACGGTACGCTTATCTTTAAGAAGATTTAATTTCAAAACTACTCAAAAAAATCCACGTACCCCCATGCAAGCAGACGTATTGGTTAATGGAAAACAAACTGATTCAATCTCTGTTTCCGACCGGGGTTTACAATACGGCGATGGTGTTTGGGAAACCATTGCAGTTCGAGAAGGCAAACCACAATATCTTAAAACGCATTTAAAGCGCTTAATTCTAGGTTGTCAGGCATTGAATATTAGCCTACCCGATTTAACGGTGTTAAACGTTGAGATTAAACAGTTGGCTGATACTGTTAAAAAACACGCAGTGCTTAAAGTTATTATTACACGTGGTTTAGGCGGTCGCGGTTATCGTTCAAATAACTCATCTTTTACAACATCTACAACTGCTACTACACGGATTATATCATTGCATCCTTGGGGTGATCATATCGCTGATTATCAAAAACGCGGTATTGATTTACAGTTATGTCAAACGCGTCTTGCCTATAATCCTCAGCTTGCAGGCTTTAAACATCTCAATCGTTTAGAACAGGTGTTAGCTAGTGCGGAACTAAGTGATGATAAGCAAGAAGGTCTAATGCGTGATTTTAATGATAATATTATCGAAGGCACGATGAGTAATGTCTTTGTCTTAAGCCAAGATAATAATATAAAAACCCCACGTTTAGATGATGAGACAGGCTGTGGTATAAAAGGCATCATGCGTCAAATTGCAATAGATTGGCTGATAGCCAATAACTATAAAGTATCCGAAGAACCTTTAAAACTTGATGATGTCTTAAATGCTCAGGGCATATTTATGACTAATTCGATTATTGGACTATGGGCGGTTAAGTCCTTTGAAAGTAAAACCTATACACTCCCTGATTTTGTCCCTCAATTTAATGCATTTTTAGACAGTGATAGATGACAACAGATGAAGTTTATATTCAAATTCTTATTACCTTTAATTTTAATAATTGGCACAGTAGCTATTTACTTTGGGTATACCGAATACCAACAGTTTCAAGCACAAACTTTAAATCGTGACATTTCTAGTTTCGAAATCAAAAAAGGCAGTAGTATTCGCACCGTTGCCAAACAGTTAGAAGAAAAAGGGATAGTAAAACGCGCACTTTTTTTTACGATTTTAGCGAAACTTAATAAACAAGATACCAAGATCAAAGCTGGGGAGTACGCTCTTAAATCGGGTATGAATCCTAAGCAAATATTAGACAAATTTACTAAAGGCGCGACCTTACAATATCAAACACAAATTCTGGAAGGAAAACGCTTTACTGATATTGTTAGCACCATCCGTAGCGATCAAAACCTAAAACAAACCTTGTCTGATGATGATTATAAAAACATCATGATTAAATTAAAAACGAAGAATAAAGAATATCAACAATTTAAACCTGAAGGTTTATTTTTACCGGATACATACAGCTCCCCACGAAACAGTACAGATTTAGAGTTTTTACAGCGTAGCCACGATGCTTTAATAAAGCTAGTCGATAAACATTGGCAAAACCGTACTAAATTTAAAGGTATAAATACGCCCTACGATGCGATTATATTGGCATCCATAGTCGAAAAAGAAACCGGTGATCCTGCCGATAGAAATAAGGTTGCACGTGTTTTTATTAACCGTCTACAAAAAGGCATGATGTTACAAACAGACCCTACAGTTATTTACGGTATGGGTGATAAATACAAAGGTAATATTCGCAAAAAAGATTTGAAAGCTGATACCCCGTATAATACTTATACTCGTACAGGTTTACCGCCAACACCGATTGCAACGCCAAGCAAAGCATCCATCGAAGCCGTGTTTAACCCAGCCGATGGCGATTTATTATATTTTGTGGCAAAAGGTGATGGTACATCTTATTTTTCTAAAACTTATGCTGAACACAAACGCGCAGTGGTTAAATATTTACTGAATGGTAACGCTAAACGCTATCAAGGTGATAAATAATGTCTGATTTAAATAAAGGACTTTTTATTACTTTTGAGGGCGTTGAAGGCGCGGGTAAAACGACAAATATTGAGTTTATTGCCGAACAAATCGAAAAAACAGGGCAAGAAATTGTTCTGACACGTGAACCTGGTGGAACCAAGGTTGGCGAAGCAATCCGTGAGATATTACTATCTAAAGACCTGCCTGAAATGCACCACGACACCGAATTAATGTTGATGTTTGCGGCACGTGCAGAGCATGTACAACGGGTGATTTTACCCGCATTAAACGCAGATAAATGGGTATTGTGTGATCGTTTTACTGATGCTAGTTACGCCTATCAAGGTGGCGGACGTGGCATTGACATTTCACGAATTGCATCACTTGAAAACTGGGTGCAGGGTGATTTAAGACCGGATGTTACGTTTTTATTTGATTTAGATGCTGATACTGGAATGTCGCGCGTTAGAAGCAGGGGGGAGACTGATCGTTTTGAACAACAACATATTGATTTCTTCAATAAAGTGCGTCAACAATATTTAAAAATGGCGCAAGCTGACCCTAAACGTTATCGTATTGTAAATGCACAATATGATCTTGAAACGGTACAAAAACAAATTACCTCTATGCTCGCGGATTTAATTTAATGAGCCAGCTAGGAAATACTGCTTCACCATATTACCTTTGGCAAACTAAAATCTGGCAACAGTTTTGTTTAGCAAAAAAAAGTAATCATTTGCCGCACGCACTTTTGTTACAAGGCGCTGAAAATACAGGTAAATTAAAATTTGCAAATAGTGTGGTTAAGTCGCTTTTATGCGAAGCGCAAGACAAGCAAGATCAACCAGACGAACAAGATAATTGTGTAGCGTGTCACCAATGTCGCAGCTGTAAAACATATGCCGCAAATTCAAATCCTGATTATTTACACATTGATTTAATTGAAGATAAACAACAAATAAGTATTGATCAAATTCGCGCAATGAATGTTTTTTTAACGTTAAGCCGAAGTTTTAATACCTACCGTGTGGTGTTGATTTCGAATGCCGAACGTATGAACAAAAATGCCGCTAACGGCTTATTAAAATCACTAGAAGAACCTGCTGATAATAGCGTGATCATATTATTAACTTCACAAGCATCAGTATTGTTACCAACGATTAAAAGTCGCTGTCAGATATTGCATTTACCAACGCCAAATAAACAACAAACCATCGAATGGTTGCAACATAAAACAGGAAAAAACAGCCAATTTCAACAAGAATTAGAGATTGCACAGGGAAAACCATTGGCTGCATTGGAAGTTGATGATGAATTAATTGCGATGCGATCCGACCTTCTAAGCGATGTTTTGAATATTGTGCATGAAAAATCATCCATTATTGATATTGCAAAGAAATGGCACAAACAGGATCGGAACAGATTATTAGATTGGCAAATTGGATGGATCACTTATCTATTAAGTGCCCAATACAAAGCGGTTCCTGATGATCAAGGGACTGAAAGGTTAGCAGAACTTAAGAACAATATTTTGCTCCACTCCTTATGGGATTTGTATGATCAACTGTTAAAACAAAAGAAAATTGTCCATACATCTGTTAATCCTCTGATATTTATAGAGAACATGCTAACCTTGTGGTTACAAGCAAAACATTGCTAAAAATTAATAAAAATAAATAAACAAATATTATGTCAACTGAATCCCAAGAAAACTCAGCTACAGCAGAAACACAAAGTGCATCTGAAAGGACTGTACTCAAATTGCCGCTTAAAGATGAGTCTGCTTTACATGCAAGCTACATGCCGTTTATAAAGGACGGTGGAATGTTTGTACCAACAGAAAATGATCAATATCGTTTTGGTAATGATGTCATAGTGGCAATGCATTTATTATCAACAGATAAAAAACTCGCCATTCCCGGTAAAGTAGTTTGGATGTCGCCTAAAACGGGTGATAATGGAACACCAGGAGTAGGGATTCGATTTACCGGAAATACAAAGGCAAAAATCAAACTTGTTATTCAGACAATGTTGGGTAATCGCGCTAATATTCCAGCGCTAAATCGAGTTTATTAAACTAAGCGTTTGTGCTTGAGGTTATCAGCCGTTAAGAGTAAAGCTATTTTGGTTCGAATTTCGCTTAATTCATCAAAAAGAGTAACCCTTCCCTAGAAAAATTAAAATTTCTTCTCAGAATTGTTTTCTCGCAATAACGATAGTTTTCATTTGCTCATAATATTTTTAACTATAAGCGAACTCTTCTCCACTCAATAAGCATACTAATTCAGTTATATCTGGTTCTTTGTTATATATGACTTTTTCAGATGTTATATTATCCCATTCTCCTTTTGAATCTATATATACATGCGCACATATTTCAACTTTTACATTTTTAAAAGAGCCAGCAGGTACCCAATAATAGGATGGATCCTTTAATGATTTGGGCACAAGAGATCCACAAACAGAACAAAAATCTGTCAAAATACCTATGTTATTTTCCCAAGTAGATATTTTTTCTAGACCCGTTAACCAATGTAATTTTTCGTAACCGATTATGGTTGCCGTAATAGACGCAGAAACCTCTTGTTCGAGACCTAGCGAACAATGATATTCAAAAAATTTCGGAACAAAATTATCTATTTCAAATTTGACGGCACCACAGTTGCATTGACCTTTCATTTTTACTTCCTTTTTCTTAATTTACTAACTGATTTGTCTATTAGGATAATAGAATTGAATCAGGTTATTATTTTCATTTAAGCAGGTAATATTCATCATTTATAAGATTTATATAGCCTATATAATTAGTTAAATTCATGTTTTTGTTATGATTAATACCTTGTTTATAATTATCATTTAAAAATTTAGGGATTATTTATACCAAACTGTAAACCTCCTGATGATTGTAAAGGATTCATAATTTCAATAGTTACCGTTTCTAAATTTATGAGTTCAAGTAATATTTTTAAAGACTTTTTATCTGCCATATTGGTATTAGAGTCCACAGCGTTTTTTTCAGTTTTCCAGTAATAAATATCAATCCATGTGCCTTTTTTGTTTTTATATAATGATTGATGTAAAAAACCATCCACTGTTTTTAAATCATTTACCATATTATTTACGGCTTTTATCATTTCAGAGTCGCTTACATTTGGTTTAGCTTCCCATTTCACTATTTCATAAACAGGGGTCTCCATTTTTTGATTCTCCTTTGCATAACCAATGTTCGTAATGAGAAATAAAACTAATATTAAAATCTTATTAACTTTCATAATAAATCTGGTTTTTCATCTTATTTATTTGCTTATCAATTAAATCAGCGTTTTAGCATTCTAATAGTGCCAATTTGGTTTCTTTAATACGTTCTTCCATATCTTTAACATAAATACTAGAAAGATCAGTTTCTTCACCTGATAAAGTCAAGCCCGTTGCTATTTGAGGTTTATTGTTTTTATTTCCACTTGATAAATACATAGCACCTCGTTTTTGATGAGAAACCCTCCAACTGATGATATTGCTGATACAGTCATTATGTAGAGCGATAACATCCATATCCGAACATTCGTGAAAATAAGAATTTACAATATTGGCACATTGATCGATGTGAAATAAAAAATCTCTTTGTTCTGGTAAAAGATACTTCCTACTTGTTCTTGTAGCCTTACCAATAAATGATGATTCAGGAATACTGAAAAAGGCATTTAATACTGCTATAGCACCAAGTTGCATGCCACTAGCGCCTTCTAGTTTTTGTCCTGACGCATCTTTCAAGCCCCAAGCAAAAGGCACGTGTATTATTTCTCGCCAAATTGTTGGGTCAATCTTGTTTTTACGTATGCGACGATTGAACGCTAAACTCATGGATTTAATGGCTGCATTTAATTTCAACAATTCATTATGAACAGCTAGGTGGTCTTGAATAAAAACAAGATTAATAATTTTTAATATTGATCTTATTGCGTTTACGCCATAAGCCTCCATTTCAACAAACGAAAGGATGAATTCCTCTAATTGAGAAGAATAGGGGCTCGGTAGCCAAGAATATAAAATTCTTAAATTGTCAGTCGTTAACTCACTGTTTTTGTATTGATCACCTGAACATTTTTGTTTTAAACACCAGTTTGTAGCGATAATCGACCAGTAAGTATTAGAGTGTGGAAGCCTTAGTTTATTAGAAACTTTTACCCAGGGCTTATAGAGTCTTTCAGGAAAGCAAAGCTCCTCGAGCGAATAGGTTTCTGAAGTAGCGGGTAATATATCCCAGCGATAACTTTGCATTAATATTGTAAGTATAGTCAAAGCTTCATACAGTTGATTTTCATCGAGAGAATCAATATCTTCTAAAACCTTCGTATGATTAATATCTTTTAAACATTCTGTTAAAAAAAGTCTAACGCCTTGTGTGTTGCCCGTTAAACGAGTTGGAATATGTTTAATTGCATCATAATAGGTATTAAATGATCTAGGTAAATCACAACCAGGTATTTTGGTGGGTAGAAAGATTTTGCTTTTGTCTAAGTCATTAGATTCCTTAAATAACTGATGATATGACTCTGTAATTGTATGTGAAACGTTCATCATGCTACTTTCTTGTAGGCTAAAGTAACTACTTTATGAAAATGTGGCTTTAATGAGGGACTGTTTATATTAAGATTATCATTTCTGATTGAATCATCCCATTCTATAAAGTCATCAGCGTTTAAAGAAGTAATAGGTTGAATATCATTAAATATTAATTTGGATAATTGAGTGTTAATACTTGAGATGCTTTCTATCGCAGGATCATCAAATACTTTTTCGATATCGGTCGCTATCACAATAATACCGTTGGGTTTTAACCTAGTGGTTAAATTAGTAATGTGATTTTCTAACACTTTATCATTATATTTTCGCCAAATTTCTAATACTAATTTATTTAAAGATTCAGCGTCTTCATGAGATATAAAGCCTTTAGACCTTAACTGTTTTAATTCTTTTTCACAGAAAGTTATTGTAGGAATGCCAGTATAAGTAGCAACCATTTCGCTATAGATAAAATGGTATAAATCATTATTTAAATCATCTGAGTCGCAAGGATAATTATCCAGAAGAAAAGTAATACTTTTATTAGCATCTTCGAGTTTAGTTTGTAAATCAGCGGCAGAATCACAATATTTAAAAATACGTTTCATAATGAAGAAATAATATTCTGCTAAACCTTGGGTGATGTCTTCTTGTACATATTTCAACTTTTTTCTTAGTCCATTCATTTTTGTTTTACAATCTTTTAAATATTTTAAAGAAATATCAGAAAAAGTAATTTTATTTAAATTGTTTAAAGTTGAACGTTTATTTAAATTACAATTAAATAAAGGTGCATCAGGTCCGCAACCAATATAGAGAATGCTGTCGGTAGAACTATTCTTTAGTAAATCGTCAATATTGCCTCTTAACGGGTTGTATAAAGTGTCTTCCCATTTAGAATTACATGCCGAATCAGGTAAATGGATATTGTCCATATATTCTTCCTGCTTTTTAGAATAATGACCTTCCATTTTTGTCTCCATTGATGCAAACCATGAAAAATGTAACGAATTTCATTTTATAAAAAATGTGTAATGTTTTAATATGTTTTATTTTGCAATAGACTTGTGCATAAATTGCAAAGATAGGGAGGTGGGATATGGATATAAAAATGTTATTGGTTTTTACAGAAGTAGTCACTTTAAAAAGTTTCTCTTCTGTGGCTAGAAGAAGAAGGGTTTCTACATCTTCTATCTCACGGATAATTTCGAACCTGGAATCAGAGCTAGATTTACGCTTATTTCATAGGAATACGCGTTCTTTAGTTCCATCTGAATCGGGTCTAATTTACTATAAAAATGTCATCGAAATTTTACAGCAATTAGAAAACTCAAAATTAGAAGCAAAAGATGTAACAAATAAAATTACCGGTAATTTAAGGCTTGCCATGTCAGTTGAATATGGAAATAAAATTATCGTTCCATTATTAACTGAATTTTGTAAAAAACATCCTAATCTTTCTCTTGATCTTAGGCTATCAGATGAATATGTGAACTTATTAGAAGAACGAATAGATGTTGCAATTCGCATTGGCACTTTAATGGATTCAGCTTATATAGCAAAACCTTTGATGCAGATGAAGTTTATTATTTGTGCTTCTCCTGACTATATCAAAACACATAAAGCCATCAAAATGCCTAAAGACACACTGGATCACAATTGTTTATTACTGCCAACCGATGGACATTATTCCAATTGGATATTTAGAAATAATAAAACGGAGGATATTGTTATTCCTATCTCCGTGAAGTATCGATTTAATAACATAAATTCTTTAAAAGTATGTGTTAAATCTGGAATGGGAATCACACTTGTGCCTAATTGGCTAATTCAAGAAGATTTAAGTGACGGGAGTTTAATTGATGTATTTCCAGAATATTCTGTATCTGCAACTGATTTTACTGAGGCTGTTTAGCTGGTATATCAATCAAGGTCTTATCTTCCTAAGAAAATTAGAGTATTTATAAATTTTTTAAATAACAAATTGAATCTTGAAAGTTGTTGATGCAATTATTGCAATAATGTTTTGCCATATTGGAAAGTAGGGAATAAATAATGTCGTGCTAGCATTTAACTGAATATATCATTAAATCCCATAATTTTCAGGAGTATGCTCATAATGTCTTTACCCACATTCATATCAACAAAAAATGTTTTATTTCTAATTATAGCGCTATCATTTGTTAATCAATTGTCTGCAAAGGAGAAAGGCTCGGTAAAATATATTAGGGGAGAAGCCGCAACAGGATTTAACCAAAAATTAGGGGAAGCGTTATGGGATTTTGGAGAATTAGGTTCTCCTACAATTGTTACCTCATTTGGATATAACCCTGATAGTAATGAACCAGATAACTTAACAAAAGATACACCTCGTAATACCTTGATTGCAACAGGCGCTGATTTAGCTTTTTATGATGCTATTGGTGTTACACCCGATGAAAAATATATAAATATTCCTCTCAGAGAATTTCCCATAATTATTAATGATAAAGCGGAGAGAGCGACACTTAAATCCATTCTAGAAACTTCTGAAGAATATGAAAATAGCCTTTCTGTGCCAGCCTACCCAGTTACTTTACGTAAGTGGCTGAAAGTTAAGTCTCTAGCAAAAGTAAAATGTAGAAAAAATGGAACATCGACTATTAGTTTATATTTCAATGGACTAATACCCAATGGTATATATACGGTGTGGGGAATTTTTGCTATTGATGATGATAATGATGGTAACTTCGATACGGTAGTACCAAAAGCTTTGGGAGGCGTGCCTAATGCGCTAATTCCTAATAAAAGAGGGAGGGCTGAATTCCAAAGAAAATTAAACTTCTGTCCATTAGATGCTGAATCTGGACTAAAAGTTGTAGATATTGCGTACCATATTGATGGAAATGTATTTGGTGCGGCGAGTGATTTATCTACACAAAATTTCCCAGGATTATTGGCTGCTCCAACTCATGTTGAATTTCCATTCAATGTAACAAAAATTCGTTAACAGTATCTAGGTAATAGGGGTAGTTAATATTTAGCTATTAGCTATTAGCTACCCCATATTGTTCACGATAAGCACTAATTTTAGCGAGTAAGTCAGCGTCTTTAACAGATGATTCAATATGCTGAATAACGTTATCCAGTCCGATAATATTGATGACAGAAATATCATAAGCTGCTTCTACTTCTTGCACCGCTGATTTTTCGCTTTGACCTTTTTCTTGTCGGTCTAACGATATGGCAACACCTGCAATATGTGCTTTATTTTTTTCTACAATGCCAGCCGCTTCACGAATGGCTGTGCCAGCACTAATGACATCATCGACAATTAACACTTTTCCTTGCAACGGCGCACCCACAATATTGCCACCTTCACCGTGTGTTTTGGCTTCCTTCCGGTTATAAGCGTAGCCATAATCAAGCCCATGCTTTTCAAATAGTGTTGCTGCAACAACGGCTACTAATGGAATACCTTTGTAGGCTGGACCAAATAACATATTGAACTCCACACCAGAATCAACAATGGCTTGGGCATAATAATCGCCTAACTTAGCAAGTGATGAGCCTGTTTGGAACAAACCAAAATTAAAGAAGTAAGGGCTTAACCGGCCTGATTTGAGGGTAAATTCTCCAAATTTTAGAACATTGTTATTAATGGCAAAATTAAGAAATTCTTGTTGATACGGTTTCACTTTAATTGGTCTCTCATAAATTGGAAAATATAATGGGTAAGATAATACTACGTTCGTCGGTTATTTTTATACGTTTTGTCGGACTATGTTATTATTTAAGAACAATTAAAATAATAAGTTATCAGAACCCCCGATATGAATACTTCAAATGAATTTCTATTAAAAACTCTTTCTTTAAGTGCTTTGTTATTAGTAATAATGACAACGACTGATGCTGGGCTTTATCGCTGGGTCGATTCAACGGGGAAAGTGCATTTTTCTGATAAAGTCCCCCCAAAAGTTGCCAAACAGGGTCATTCAGAACTAAGCCAAAATGGTGTTGAAAAGAAGAAAACATTATCTGCTAAAGAACTTCTAGAAATTAAAGCAGATAAAGAAAAAAATGCAGAAGAAACTAAGCGCTTAGCACTTGAAGCAGAAAAACAAAAACAGTCAAGACAAGAAAGAGCGAAACGTGATGAATATTTGCTACTTACGTATGATACTAAAAAAGAATTAAATAGGTTTTATGAAAATAAACTCGCGATGCTATCGGGTACAGCAGATATTTTAGTTTCTCGTAATGAAATACTTGAGAAAAAACTAGCTAAATTAAAGGTTTCAAAATCAGTAAGTGAAAAAAACAAACTAAAAATTAATGATATTAGTAAAACAATTAAACAGTACACTAAAGCGTTAAAAGATAATCAGCGAGAAGTGTCTCAATTAAAAGAAAGGCATAAACTGGATCTGAAAAGATATTCAGAATTGATGTTAAAAGTATCCGCCAAATAAAACTGTTTATAACAATAATAAAAATGAATAAACTTCTAATAATTTCATCCGTATTGATTTGTATCAGTAGTTTTTCTGCTAATGCAGGTCTTTATCGTTGGGTCGATGCTAATGGTAAAGTGCATTATTCTGATAAGGTGCCTCAAGCAAGGTCTCAGCATGGTCATGTAGTACTTAATTCTAATGGTACAAAAAAAGAAGAAATAATTTCAGCGAAAAAAAGAAAAGAAATAAATGATTCAAAAAGTTTGTTGAAAACACAGCAAAAAGAACAAATTGAAAAGGATAAAAAGCAAGCACTTGATGATTTACGCGATACTCAATTGCTAAATATGTTTACCAGTACGAATGAACTTAAAAAAATATATAATTCTAAATTTGAAATGACCGATGAAAGTATCAACTTATTAAAAGCACGCCATAGATCACAAACAAGGAAGCTGGATAAATTAGAACGTCAATATGAACGTTCAAAAAATGCACTAAGCAAAGAAGCATTAACAAAAAAAATTGATGATTTATTAGATAATTTAAAAGTGTATCAACAAGCAATTACTGAAAACTATGTCGAGAAAGAAAAATTGAAAAAAGAATTTGAAGAAAACCTTGTACGTTTTTCTGAATTACTGGCAATGAGACAAGTAAAAAAATAAATTATTTTTAACTATTGTTATTTATTCGATCATATTTTTTCTAGTATTATCTTTTTGTAAAAATGTAAGTATTTGTAATAAAAGAATATTTTAATTTTATATCCAATTTCTATCATTTAGGAAGCCAAACGCTTCATATTCATTTAAATTAGCTCTCAATCAATGAGAATTAATTTATGAATGAATTTCCACAATCCAATCCTTCTATCATTAACAGCAACCCTAAAGCTATTTGTTTTCACGATGGCGATTGCCCATTGTGTAAAATTGAAGTTAAAGCAATGCAAAAGATGGATAAAACCAACGCCATTCGTTGGGTGGATATTACAAAAGATAAGCAAGCTTTGGAGGAAGCAGGAATAAACTACCAGCAAGCGATGGATAGAATCCATGTATTGGATGATCAACAACAAATGCTAACAGGGGTTAAAGGGTTTATGGCTGTTTGGCAACATCTTCCTTATTACCGTCATATTGTTCCGGTGGTTCAACGTGTTCCCTTTTTACTTAACGTGATGGAAGCGGGCTATCGTTTGTTTGCACGTTATCGCTTAGTGTTAACTGGTAGAACCATGCAGGGAGGAGAGCCAAAATGAGCACTGTTATAAATAATTTTAGTCGCTTATTAAAAATCAACCTTTTGGAGCTCAGCATTCATAAACGTGTAGCAACATCAAGCCGCTCAATTAATAAAAATAAAGGTAAAGAACTTGATCAGCATTATTTTAAGCAACAGGTTTATTGGAAAGATTTATTAGATTACAAAACTGGGGAAACAATCAAAGAATTATTATTACCTTTGCCTTGGCTATTTTTGGCTTTATGGTCGAGTTATCAATCAACAAATTGGATAGAAGATCAACTCTATTGGCAATTTTCCAATTGGACAGTAGTCAGTATTATTGCCTCTTTTTATTTCTTTTTAACAGGTTTACGTGTTACTCATAATGCTTTTCATTATTGTCTAGGCCTTTCACGTTGGGCTACAGATATAGTGATGTTTATTTTAAGTGGGCTGATGTTAGGTTCTTTACACGCCATTCAATACACTCATTTACAGCATCACCGAGATTGTTTGGGCAGGGACGATATTGAAGGCAGTGTATCTAAACAAGGCTTTTGGGAAGCGATAATCAAAGGACCTTTATTTCCATTTCGTATCCATCGAGAGGCTTTAAAAAGAGCCAATAAAAAAGCAAAATGCTGGATTGTCGCAGAACTTTCGATGAATATTGTGTGGATCACTTCTGTATGGTTTTGGTTTGAAGTGGATGTATTTGTCATTGCATTACGAATACATATATTTTTGATGGTCGTTGCTTATGCTTTATCTGCATTTTTTGCAGTGTGGACGGTTCATCATGATTCCGAAAATAAGCAAGGTGAAACGGCTCATTGGGATAATTCGCGCACCATGCGATCCAAATGGAAGAGTATTTTATTTTACAATATGTTTTATCACATCGAACATCACTTATTTCCCCAAATCCCAACCTGTCATTTGCCGGAATTAGCAAAGCGTTTAGATTTGGCGGGCTATCACACGCATAAATCAGTTATTTAGATTGAGAGAGGCCTTTACACAAGAGATATGACGTATTAAAAATGCTTGAATTTCCCCTATTTTTAGCAAGCTTGCCATTTTGTTGTTTAAAATGGGCAACTTGATTTTTGAGCTTTAGCCGTTTTTCTCGCCATACTCTCATGCAAAGGTCTCTAAGGAAGATTAAATGAATAAAAATAAACTACTTTTAGTTGTAATAACTTTATTAATACTATGGCTAGTCTTAATTGGTTTTTGGCTAGATAGAAATACAGCACTGACACAAGATCAATTAATCTATGCGTTATATTTGTCGGGTGTTGTGGGTTTATTTCCCGTTGTATTATTTTTCATATTTAAAAAAAATACTTTATGGAAAAATAGCCTGCTAGCAATATTAGCGCTGTTTGTATGGCGTATCGCTTACTTTCCAGTGATGGTTTTAGCAGGGTATTTGGCAACTTTGGGAGAATCTTTTAGTCTTGCTTTGTTTGATACCTCGGTGGTTTACCCGTTTCTTTTATTATCGGTTGCATTGATGAATGCGTTTTCTTTATTAATTGCGGGTACGCTGTTATTGCTGATTTTTATTCCATTTCAATCTAAATCTAAATCAAAATCAAATAATCACAATCATGAGCCAATGGGTAAATGGTCTTCGCTTTCATTAATTTCAATTAGTATTCCACTAGCTGTACTGGCAATAGGCGTATCGTTTACACAACCCGCCGATTGGCATGCGATACCCGATACAACTTTCTTGGATGATAAACCGCTACCCCAAGCCAGTTTGCCAGAGATAAACCCTTATTCTACAGCATTAGATAAACAAGGTTTAAGTTGGCAACACAAAGTGCTTTTTAAGTCTGCCGAAATCACCTATGACTTAATCCCTGAAAATACACAATGGTCGCAAGTGGTAAAAGGCACTTTAGAAAGTGAATTTGTAAAAACCAAAGAAATTAGCACTGCTTTTTGCACAAAAGTTCATCTAAGGGCATTTATGGCGGCACAACCGTTTTTGAATGGCAATCAAACGCTTGATAATCTCTGATAGTCGATCAGAAAAGAGAGGAAACTATGTATAAGGAACGTTATCTCATCACCGGTGGTTCAGGGTTTATTGGAACACAATTAATCAAACAATTATTAATTGAAGAACACGAAGTAACAGTATTCACGCGGGATGAAGTGAAAACAACGAATCACTTTGCTCATGTTATGCAAGACAGTATACGACCTGATCAAACCGTGGGCAAGGTACAAACTATTACTGATCTTAGTACGTTAAATGTTAGCGATGGTTCTTCATTTGATGTGGTTATTAATCTTGCAGGACAGGGAATTGCGGATAAACGCTGGTCGGATAAAGTTAAACAACAATTGCTTGATAGTCGAATCAACACTACCAAGGCTTTGTATGATTATTTAGAAGATGTGTTAGTCAAACCGGATGTGGTCATTAGTGGTTCTGCGTTAGGGTATTATGGTCTTCACGATGATGATAGCAAAATATACGAAAACGGGCAGGACGATAACAGCTTTTCCAGTCAACTGTGTGTCGCATGGGAAAAAGAAGCAAAACGAATCGAAAATTTAGGCATTAGAACCTGCTATCTTCGTACTGGAATAGTATTAGGTAAAAACGGTGGTGCCTTATCAAAAATGTTACCCCCATTTAAATTCGGATTGGGTGGGCCAATGGGCAGTGGCAAGCAGTGGATGTCATGGATTCATATGGACGATATCATCGGCATCATCCGTTACGCTATTGAGAATGAATCTGTCACTAGTGCAATCAACGCTACAGCACCTAACCCAGAAACCAACAAGGTATTTTCGAGTACCTTGGGTCAGGTGTTAAAGCGTCCTGCCTTTATCCCGATGCCCGCTTTTGTAATGAAATTGATGATGGGCGAAATGGCAGAAGAATTATTACTCTCGGGGCAACGCGTTGTGCCGACAAAAATAACTAAAGCGGGTTATCAGTTTATTTATCCAGAGTTAAAAAATGCGCTTGAAAGTATTGTTAATGGATAATTATATCATCATAAGATGATTTTTAATCAGAACTAATGATCAATAGTATATTGAATTATTATTCAATATACTTGTCTGTTAATTAATATTATTTTAATAATAAGGTCGCCATGAAACACTTTATTTTTCTGTTTTTATCCATTTTCATAATCGCGTGCGATGGCTATGAGTATGATGATTCTGATTCCGATGGTAATGATGGTTCTGATACAAGTCTAAAATTTACCTCAGCAGAACTAGAAAAAAAAATACTCTTCTCAGAAGTTATTCAAGACAGCAATGTAGTGAATGGATTTATCTTACGTTTTGTCAATAGCTCTGAAATAGAACAGATATTTATAAAAGAAACAGACAAAATATTGTCGGGTGATTATGACTGGACGATTGCAAATGACAAACTGCAAGTCACTTATCCTTCAGGAATTGTATGCACTACCACAAAAATAAAAGATGATAATCTGAAATATGAAACAACGGGTAGTTGTAACAGTAATCCACTAAACAATGCGAAAATTGAGGACGACTTGATAAGACCGTTCTCATTTGTAACGGCTGATTTAACGGATGATGAGATCACTATTGACCTTGGAAATAATCAAGAAGAAGTTCTAAAATTCAATAGTGACGGCACAACATTCTCTTTAACAAACATAGATAATGGTCAGGCATCAAACCCAGAAAATGGTACGTTTGCCTCTTCTTCATTTACTAATGTTGTTCGTTTAAATTTTCCTAACGATTCTCTGTACCGGTTATTGATCTTAGTTGAAAATAGCTTAACTGATGGTACTTTAGTGGAATTACAATATAATAGTACGGGTACTGAGTTATTAAAAAGAGTTCGTTTTTATTCAAGCTCAAATAACGAATGGAAAATGGAAAAAGAAGTGACTTTAATTGACTACGAAAGTACTTAAATTTATAGACTTGTTTCAGCTTTTATCTCTCTCTCCTTTTTTCTCAAATGGAGAGAGATAAAAATTACTTCACTCGCATGCCTGCTTTTGCACCTTCGTCGGGGTTTAGAATAAATAAATGTTCCCCGCCAGGTCCAGCGGCTAATACCATTCCTTCGGATACACCAAAACGCATTTTTCTAGGTGCTAAATTAGCAACCATTACCGTCATTTTTCCTTCCAGATCAGCTGGATCGTAGGCGGATTTTATACCAGCAAATACATTGCGCAGTTCGCCACCTTCTTCATCAAGAGCAAGGGTTAATTGCAGTAATTTATCAGCACCTTCGACATGTTCTGCTTTAATAATTTTTACCACGCGTAAATCAATTTTGGCAAAATCATCGTATTCGATTGTTTTACTAATGGGGTCTGATGTTAGTTCATTGTTGTTATTATGGTTGTCATTACTGCTGTTTTTTGAAACGGTATTTTGTGCCAAAGCAGCTGCTTCCGCTAGCTTTGTCTTATTTGCTTCTAACATGGCTTCTATCTGTGATTCTTCGATACGTGTCATTAATGGTTTAAACTTATTAACTTCGTGTGCAAGTAATGGTGTTTCTATACTATCCCATTGCAAGGCTGGCTCGTTTAAAAACGCTTCTGATTTTTGTGCTAATTCAGGTAGGACAGGTTTGAGGTACACGATTAAAGCACGGAACATATTTATCCCTTGGGTACAAATATCTTGCACATCTTGTTGCTGTGCTTCGTCCTTGATTAATACCCACGGTTGTTTTTCATCAACATATTGATTGGCTAAATCTGCTAGTGCCATGATCTCACGCATGGCTTTACTGTATCGACGACTTTCATAAGCTTCGGCAATGCTTTCACTAGCTCCACTAAATTGTTGATAAAGCTCGCTATCGGGTAATGTATCTGATAATTTTCCGTCAAATTTTTTCTTAATAAAACCTGCACAGCGAGAGGCAATATTAACTACCTTCCCAACCAGATCGCTATTGATACGCTGCTGGAAATCTTCTAAATTAAGATCAATATCTTCTACAGTATTACTCAGTTTAGCGGCGTAGTAATAACGCAATGGTTCAGCAGGAAGGTGATCTAAAAAGACACGCGCTTGAATAAAGGTACCGCGTGATTTCGACATTTTTTGTCCGTTCACGTTTAAAAAACCATGACAAAAAATAGCGGTAGGTAAACGATAACCCGCAGATTTTAAAACAGCTGGCCAGAATAACGTATGGAAATAAGCAATGTCTTTACCAATAAAATGATATACCTCAGCTTTAGACTCAGGGTTCCAATATTCATCAAAATCTATGTCATTTTTATCACAATAATTTTTAAAAGACGCAAGATAACCAATCGGAGCATCTAGCCACACGTAAAAGTATTTGTCGGGGCTACCTTCAGGCAATTCGGGGATTTTGAAACCCCAATAAGGCGCATCACGTGAAATATCCCAATCTTTCAGTCCGCCATCAAGCCACTCGTTCATTTTATTAACGATTTCTTTTTGCACTGTGCCGCTATTAACCCATTCTTTAAGAAAATCAGCATAGTCGCTAACTTTAAAGAAGTAATGCTCACTGTCTTTTTCAATCGGGGTTGCACCCGTGATCACAGAATAAGGGTTTTTAACTTCGGTAGTAGAATAGGTTGCGCCACAGGCTTCACAGTTATCACCGTATTGATCGGCTGTACCACATTTAGGGCATTCGCCTTTAATAAAACGATCAGGTAAAAACATATTTGCTTCTGGGTCGAATGATTGCTTAATAGTTTTTACGTTAATGTTGCCTTTGGCTTTCGCCGAGAGGTAAATTTGCTCGGAAAATTGTTTATTTTCTTCTGAATGCGTGGTGTAAAAATTATCGTAAGAGATCAAGAAATCCTGGAAATCTTTTTCATGCTCGGCTTTCATTTTATCGATCAATTCTTGTGGCTCGATACCTTCTTGCTGAGCACGTAGCATAATCGGAGTGCCGTGCGCATCATCCGCCCAAGCAAATATACAGCTATGGCCACGCAAACGCTGAAACCGCGCCCAAATATCGGTTTGGATATATTCGACCATATGCCCCAAATGAATTGGTCCATTGGCGTAGGGAAGGGCGCTAGTGATGAGAATTTTACGCTGTTTATTGCTACTGTTTTGTGTGTTGCTCATTGTGTGCTAATTTGTTTCATTAAAAAGTGTAAATTAACAGAGAGTAGCGGGAACTGCTACCTTAGTTTTGTTTCTCCTTTGTAATCTATTTTGTATTTAATAATGCAGGAAAAAATCACAATTTTTATACTATGCTTTTTAGTATCGTTGGAAAATAAATAATCAATAACTATCGATAAGGAAGGCATGGTTAATAAGCTGATTAAATATGTTTAAACTAGTGTTAAAAGTGATTCAATTACTCGTGTTGGCTATGTTAATAGTTAATGTCGCTAATGCAAAAACATCTCACATTTCAAAATTAAAAGTTCCGCCGGGTTTTAAAGTAGAGCTGTTTGCAGATAATCTACCAAATGCACGCACTTTAGTTGCAGGCGATAAAGGCACTATTTTTATCGGTTCTCGGCAAGCGGGTAATGTGTATGCTATTCGTAACAATAAACAATATCTACTCGCAAAAAATTTGGATATGCCCAATGGTATCGCGTTTAAGAATGGCAGTTTATATGTAGCTGAAATTAGTCGAATTTTACGTTTCGATCATATCGAGGAAAGGCTTGCCAATCCGCCTAAACCTATTGTCATACGTGATGATTTGCCTAAAGAAACACATCATGGTTGGCGTTACATAGCGTTTGGTCCTGATGGGCGTTTATACATCGCAATTGGTGCGCCGTGTAATGTGTGTCTGGATAAATCAGTACCCCAGAAATACGCACAAATTCGTAGCATGAAAGCTGATGGAACAGATGAACGTTTGGAAGCTAATGGTATTCGCAATTCGGTGGGTTTTACTTGGCATCCACTCACTAAAAACCTTTGGTTTAGTGATAACGGACGTGATTGGCTGGGTGATGATTTACCGCCTGATGAAATTAACCGTGTAGACAAACGAGGACAGCATTTTGGGTTTCCCTATTGTCATGGAGGAATAATTCCTGATCCTAAATTTACACAATATCCTTGCGCGTCATTTAGTCCACCCGCTAAGCAATTAGGCGCACATGTTGCGCCACTGGGTATAGCTTTTTATGAAGGAGATCAATTTCCAGCCATGTATAGAAATCAATTGTTTGTAGCTGAGCATGGTTCGTGGAATCGCAGCAAAAAAACAGGCTATCGCGTTGCCATTGCAAAAATAATAGGAGAGCAGGTAGTTGCTTATGATACTTTTGTTTCAGGCTGGCTTAAAGATGATAAGGCGTGGGGCAGACCGGCTTATGTATTGAATTTAAGGGATGGCTCTATTTTGATTTCTGACGACAAAGTTGGGGCAATATATAAAGTAAGTTATGAAAAATAGAACGCTTGACAAATAAGTTCAAACTAACAATAATAGAAAAATAAACTGACTGGTCTGTTTTATGGATTCAAATCAAAAACAATTATCTGAAAAAGCACAAGCAACGCGAGATCGTATTATCATCGCCGCAACAGAGCTTTTTTATTTGCACGGTTATAATGCTACCGGGCTTGATAAAGTGATTAAAGCAGCGGAAGTGACCAAAGGTAATTTTTACTATCATTTTAAGAGCAAGGAAGACTTAGCAATTGCCACGTTGGATTGGGAATTTGATTTAGTTTCTAAAGAAATGCAGGATAAGGTATTTTCCGCGAAAGTAAAAAATGCAAATAATGATGACGATAAACGAACACCATTAAATATGTTATTTTCTTTGCTGGAATTATTAGCTAATAAGCAAAAAGAGCAATACAGCAAGGGTCATGTGAGGGGTTGCTATTTTGGTAATTTTACTTTGGAATTGAGTACTGCCAGTCAAAAAGTAAGAGATAAAGTGAGCCGGATTTTTAAACAGTATTTAGAGTGGATTGAATCCTTATTAAAGCAGGCACAAGATGCAGGTGAAATTTCAACTAAGATTAATCCTGCTGAAATTAGTCCTGTTATTTTAGGACAGGTTGAAGGGGCTATTTTATTGGATAAGGCCAATCAAAAACCACAAACATTTGATACCAGTATTATGTTTATTAAGCATTTTTTAAGAGTCTGATATTAATAACGATACTTTGCGAAAATAAAAGTTCGAATTGTTTTTAATAGCTTTAATTAGCTATTTTTTTAAATCCTATAATAAACTGACCAGTCTGTTTTTTTTAGGGTGATTTTTAACTATAAATGGAGTTACCAATGACAAACACAGTATTAATAAATTCAAACATACCAGCGGAAGATAAAGAAAAAGTAGATACTATTTTAAAAAGTGTCGAAGAAAATATGGGTTTTGTTCCTGATGGTTTACGTTTATATGCCATTAGCCCACCGTTACTTGAATCATTTATGGGAAACATCGGCTATTTCATGGGCCATCAGACACTCAGTCAGGAACTATTGGCAATGATTCGTTATTTGGTTTCTTCGGATGCGGGCTGTTCATTTTGTATTGATTTTAATTCGGGTTTATTAATGAATCAGGGAAAAACGGCAGAAGAATTACAAGCAGCGAGAGAAAATGCGGATAATGCGCCATTAAATGCAAATGAGAAAGTATTATTAAAATTAGCGTTGGCAGCGATAGACAATCCTGAAGGTGTGTCTCAAGCAGATATTCAGAAAGCAAGGGATGTTGGTTTTACTGATAGAGATGTTTTTGATGTAGTTGCGGTCGCCGCAAACAACAAGGCATTTACACACGTATTAAGAACATTCAAAATTGAACATCAAGGCTCATTTGCTTAATCTGTATTCTGATGAATGAAATAAACCTTGTGTACTACGATGAAAAGTACACAAGGTTTAAAAATTTGTAGCCCAAAGGCTCTAATCCGTGATTATTATCTCCCATTACTACCACTTGTATAAAAAAAGCTGTGGCATTTCTTCAATTCCTTTTATACTCTTCTGCTTTTAAAATAACAGAGAGAATAATATGTCCGAAGTAAATAATCCCTATTCAGCACCTGAAGCGAATTTAGTCAACGAAGCGACTGATGGCTCGGGTGTTGCTGCTATTAAACAATTTCCCCGTTTTACTACTTGGGCAGTGGTTGGTTTAGCATTCATCACATTAGGTATCTATGGTTATTACTGGTTGTATTCCAGAACTAAAATCTTGAATAAATTGATTCCAGAAAACCCCATTGCAAAATGGCTGCCTGTTACAACGATTAGTTTGATGTTGCTTTATTGGGTGATTAGTTTGGCACCACTTTTATTCATGGGTGGGGACATGATGGATCCTAGTGCATCATCATCTATGGGTGGAATAATGTTGATTGCGCCGCTTGTGAATATCGCAGTTCTGGTTTTATTTTTAATGTGGATTTTTGGTTTTCGTAGCAGAATTAATCAAATCACGGGTGCGCAAAAAGGCAATATGTTCTGGCTTGGTGGAATCTTAACGTTTTTTATTAATGTATATTATTTCCAATACAAGATTAATGAAATGCACGATAAAGGCTAAAATAAAATTGATTTTAAAGCTATTTTCAATGTAAAAGCCTTCTTTCTAAACCTTGTGTACGAATAAAGTACACAAGGTTTAGAACATTGATAAGTGTGAGGTGTGAAGGAAAGAGTTGTGAGTTTTAACTACCGCAACCACCGCCACCGCAACCACTATCTCCACATCCACCACTGGTATCTTGACTACCGCACCCACCAGCCGCATGTGGATGACCATGTGCAATTTCTTCTTCGGTTGCATCACGAATATCGTTAACTGCCACATCAAAGTGTAAGGTTTCGCCCGCTAACGGGTGGTTAGCATCAATACTAACGGTATCGCCTTCAACACCCGCAATAGTAATTACTTGAGTACCTTGAGCCGTTTGTGCATGAAATTGAGCGCCAGGTGTTAGGTTTTCATCCGAAATACCTTCAAACATACTGCGCGGCACTTCTTCGGTTAGTTTTGAGTCACGTAAACCATAAGCATCTTCGGGTAAAATAGAGACGTTGAAATTATCACCAACCTGCTTTCCATCCAATGCTTTTTCAAGACCGGGAATAATGCCACCAACGCCGTGCATATAAAGAAAGGGGTTAGTTTCATCTGCTTTATCAAGAATAGCATCTTCATCGTTTTTAAGTGTGTAAGACAATGTAGCAACTTTGTTATGAGTGATTTTCATGGGAATCCAAAATTAATAAAATTGGCGAACAGTTTGCCATAATTTGAGACGATGTAACAGTGCTGACGTGTTATGCTGATGTTTTTTTAAGTTATTAACGCTGCATGTCGTACCGACGTTTACTTTATTCCATCGTTTTGTATGTTATTTTTCCGTTTGTGATTCTACGTTTGTTTTGGCGTAGTCGAAAAAACCGTGCTTATCGTCAACGTATTAGTGAGCGTTTAGGTTTATTTAAATTAACTAAAAAAAGCAACAAATCTGTTATTTGGGTGCATGCCGTTTCAGTTGGAGAAACCATTGCAGCAAAACCTTTAATTGATGCCTTGCTTGATCAGTATCCAGACTACCAATTATTAATCACATCGACGACACCCACAGGTTCTGAAATGGTGAAAAAGCTATTTCAAAATAAAGTCGCACATGTTTATTTTCCCTACGATCTACCTGAAATAGTCGCTCGTTTTCTAAATAGAACAAAACCCCAATTATGTATTATTGTAGAAACAGAAATATGGCCTAACTTATATGCGGCTTGTACCAAACGTCAAATTCCAATTATGCTCGCAAATGCGCGTTTATCAGCTCGTTCGACTACAGGTTATTTAAAAATTAAAGGTCTTGTTGAAGAAACACTAAAACGAATAGATGTGATTGCAGTACGTAGTGAGGATGATGCAGAACGGTTTAAAACCTTAGGCGCATTAGAACAGCAAATTATCGTTGCAGGTAATATAAAATTTGATTTGAATTTAAATCAAGCACAGGTAGAAAAGGGTAAATTAAGAAAGTCTCAATGGGGCATTAAACGCCCAGTATGGGTAGCGGCGAGTACCCATGAAGGCGAAGAACAACAGCTATTGCAGATTCATTCTCGTCTTTTAAAAAATTACCCAGATCTAATATTAGTCCTTATCCCGCGTCATTTAGAACGCTTCGATGAGGTGTTTGAATTATGTCATTCGCAGCCCGATTTAATTGCTTTACGCCACAGCCAACAGAAAAATTACAATAATTGTAATGCGAATATCATTTTAGGCGATACCATCGGCGAAATGCAAAGTTGGTATGCAACAGCCAATGTTGTGTTTATGGGAGGTAGTTTGGTTTCTACTGGCGGACATAATCCATTAGAAGCAACGCTTTTAGATAAGCCTGTCATAAGTGGTCCACATACTTTTAATTTTGAAGATATTTATCCTATATTGAGTGAAGCAGGTTTGTGTTGGATATGTGATGATTCTGATCAAATTGAAACACAGTTGATGAATTTATTGGACCATCAGTTAGGAACGGAGTTAGGCACAGAACCAGACAAAGAATTAGATGATCAGTTAGATATGGAATTTAATTTGAAGGTTAAAAATATTATGCAACAACACGGCGGTGTAACAACAAGATTAATGTTACAAATTAAAGCATTGCTATCACGGGTTTCAGTTTAAATTCTATCAAGTAAAGCTTATTCAGAGAGCCACAAAGCTATTAGGCAACTTGTAATTTTCCTTTTGTATCATTCAGTTGTGTACTGTTTATGATGGGTTCGACACTAGTGTCAGTATTTGTATAATATTCGCGTTCAAACGAGGTAAACGTAAAATCTGTAAATAATTGTCTCAATTTAGGCTCTACCGTTTTACGATTAACAAACTGTGTTAAACGCCATTTTAAGGGAATCTCGAATTTCCCCATTACATCTGCATATTCACCCGTGTCTACTTCATAGGGGTGCATATAAAATACCGCATTCTTGTGACTAAGCTGACCCGTTAGTTTTTTAGTTGCAGCATAGGGTAATAATCGAAAATAACCACCACCAAAGAATGGCATTTTTGTTTTACCTATTTTCACATAACTTAAATAGTGTTCGTGTAAATTGTATTCATTGAATATTTTTAATGAATATTCACGCTCTATGCCGTATTTGATAACTTTCATTGGGAATAAAGAGGAGTCGTATTTTAAACCGTTTGCAGCAAGTGCTTCACAGTACCACTCAAATAAGTATTCTCTGATAGAAAAGTTGGGTGCACGAAAACCGATGACTTTTGTGCCAGATGCATCTTCCAACAATTTAACCGAATAATCGACGTCTTGCCTTACTTCTTCTGGTGTAAGCGCGTGGATATTTTTATGGTCAAAGCCATGCGATGCGACTTCATGTCCTGCTTCTGCAATTTGACGAATTAATTGTGGGTGTTTTTTAGCTACATTACCTAAAATAAAGAAAGTACCTTTTTGATCGTATTCTTCTAATAAGTCCATCACTTTAAGGGTGTTATCTAACACGCGATCAGTAACGGGGTTAGTATTATCAAGAACCGATTGAGACCAATCTTCTACATCAATGGTGAATATCATTATCAAGCCTATCTTTAAATTGTATTTATTATTTTAACTTTAAGGAATTTTACCCTTGATCACTGTTAATGTCTTTAAATAAGGTTTAGAACGTGGAATAGTAACGATAAATGGTTTATTTCTTGATCATGCGAATTGCCTTATGTATTCTTCGCGCTTGATTGCAAACGTTCAAAAACGCAGTCAATTTATAAGTCGGGATGTAGCGCAGTCTGGTAGCGCACCACACTGGGGGTGTGGTGGTCGTCAGTTCGAATCTGGCCATCCCGACCATTTTTTACAAAAGCCAATTACAGTTCATAATTACTCTAGTATCATTCTAGCCATTCCCGTACATTCGTCTAAACTCATCAGCAAAACGTCTGCCTAATAATATTTGTCCTCGCGTATTGTAATGAACTAGATCGGGGTGTTTTTGTAAATCATCAGTGTTAATAAAATGCGTATTTTGTTTTTGTCGAGCAACATTTTCTTGCGCGCGACGTACAGTATCGACAGCTGGACGATTTGCAGAGGAGGGAGGGTTGATGCGTCCAATAATAAACTTGGCATTCGGGCTTTGATAATCTCGCCGAAAATCATTTATCAGATTGGATATATTGCCCAAATAAGCATTAGCCGCTTGTGGAAATCGCGCATCTCGTTCTCCTTGCATCCATAAAAAAGCGGAGACAGTGTTTTGATTCTCAAGCACATGACTCCAACCGATTTGTCGGCGGATTACGTCATATAAGCTATTGCGAATAGGGCTATTGGTCAAGCGTCTTGAAATTCTAGGATTCCAGTTTTTTGCCCAATCATAAATGGATGTTCCACCTACTGCATATTTAACAATAGAAATTTTTCTACCTGGATAATACGCCGCAATAAATTTAGAGAAAGCAACTTCAGGACCGATACGCCCAAGTGGTTGGTCGGAAAAACGCGCTAATCGACCGTATTGATAGAAATCAACATTGCGCGGTTTAACCTGTAGCCAGTTAGGTAGTTCGTGAAAATGCCCCACACCTGCCATGTTGGATTGACCTGCTAATACAAAGACTAGATCACTTGGCATATTAATCTCATTTTAATTGCGCAATTTAGTTATTGAAGACCCTATAAAATTAACTATAGCGCATCATGGGTGTTGTTATTGTTCAATTATCAGCCAAATAAGTTTGTATATTGGGTTTGTGAATGAAGTGTTAGTGATGTTGTTTAGAACTTCCTTAAGGAGGCTCTAATTAAGTCGATTAGAATTTAGCGCAGAAAAAACTGTCGCTATTTTTTAAGAAGTGAGTCGTAGTAGTCATTTTATTGCGACGATCTTCGTGGAAAATATCGGCTGTTTTAGCAAGCTAAAAACAATTGGACTTGATCAGAGCTTCCTTAATGTGTCTTTAACCGATTGCCCCGTCACTTCTTGGATTGCACGATATAAATCATTAGTAATAATTTGTTTTCCATTGACGATCATACTGTTAGGAAGGTTTTGATATTCCTCTTCGACATTCATTTCAAAATCTTCGCCGGCACCATCCTCGTTTGAAAGGTAAATACACGTTCCTTTAACCGTGGTTGAATTATCTTTACTGGTACGCACATCGATTTTTATACTTTTATCTTGAAGAGGAGTTTTTGTTGCTTGATCCCAATTTAATTGTGCATTTTGACTAATATTTTCGGATAATTTTTGGCAAAGCGTGACTTGAGGGTCACCTTCGTTAAGCGTACAACTACTGGAAACAATCGCAAATAATAAGGGAAAAGATAGTATTAGTTTATTGGTCATTGGTTTCTCGGTAGAATTTTATGAGGGATATTTAGGAAGCTAATACTAGCTGATCCAACCTTTGCTTTCAGCATACTTTGAATACCAAATTAAAAACAAGGCGACGATGAGTGGCATTAAAATCATTAGCACGACTTCAAAAGAACTAAAATTACTCATTGGATTTGCAACACGAAAGGTATGAATATGCGCCACAATAACGCCAATTAGTGATGCGACAAAGACATAAAATGAAAGAAACTTCTTCAACAAAAGTAAAAGACAACCCAATACGCCGCCGAAAACAGCTATTGCAAAACCTCCTGTAGCCCAATTGGGTCTGTTCTCGATAATAACGCGATGTGTTTCGGGAAAAGAAGCTATCACATCAGGGTTCATTTGCATGAAGTAGTTGATAACACCCATTACATTCCAAACTAGCATTACAATAACAATGAGCCAGAAACTCCAGTGAATATTTTTCATTATTTATTTCCTTTTAGATTGTTGTAATAAGTGTAACAAAAGAAAAACAAACTGATTATTAGCTACTTTTGTCCAAAATATGGGTGGCTAATCCGTCAATACTGTATTGGTTCTTTTCTTCCCAGTAGGATTGTATACCTTCATCCCCCTTTTTATTTGCCCAATTATTCAGTAGCTCTCTATCATCAACGTAATCATATAAAGGCGTAGCCATTCCACAAGATGTTTGTACAAGATCAACGGACAGATCAAAAATCTGTCTTGCACCGGGTAACGGTTTGAATTTTTTGATTAGTTCAGACCATTCGGGATCATTTTTATGAATAACACGGGCTTTACCATAAAGCCTAAGAATCATAGGGTTACCTTCAAATGCAGTAAACATCAATGTCATGCGTGGATTTTGTTGGATGTGTGCTGATGTTTCGTTGCCACTCCCAGTTACATTGAGCCAGATTACGCGGTTCTTATCCATCACAGAGAGGGAATCCATTCCCTTGGGGGATAGGTTGATTCGGCCATTTTCTGTCGCTGTAGCAACGAAGAATATTTTTTGATCGTTGATAAACTGTGTTAGTTTATTGGATATTTCATCAAGTTGTTGTGCCATTTTGTACCCATCTTTTAAAGTTTTAAATTTATTATAGTAGGTATGATAGTTTTATTTCGTCTTTACAAAGCCTTAATTTAATCAAACAAGCACTTTCTATCTATCGCAAGCTGATAGATAATACTTAGCCCTTATTTAACGACCTACATTAGTATGTTTACAGGCATTATCCAATCCATCGGCACACTCGCAGAATTACAGCCTAAGGGCGGTGATATGGCGTTGGTCGTAAATACCGGCAAGCTCGGCATGGCGGATGTGGTATTAGGTGATAGTATTGCGGTAAATGGCGTGTGTTTAACTGTGATTGCCATGACAAATTCGGCTTTTACTGCAGATGTGTCTCGAGAAACTTTATCACTTACTTCATTGGGAAATTTATCAACAGGTTCCGAGGTTAATCTAGAAAAAGCATTAACTTTACAAACACGTTTAGGTGGTCACATTGTTAGTGGCCATGTCGATGGTTTAGGCGAGATTGTCTCGCACCATAATGATGGTCGATCAGAGCGTTTTCGTATTCAAGCACCAGAAGATATTGCCAAATACATTGCCGCAAAAGGTTCAATTACAATTGATGGTGTAAGTCTTACGGTAAACAAAGTGGATGGTGTATTTTTTGAGATTAATATCGTACCGCATACGATTCAAGAAACAATTATTAGCTCGTATCAATCAGGCACACAGATTAATTTAGAAGTGGATGTGATAGCGCGCTATTTAGAAAGATTGATTCAAGGTGGGTCGCTTCAAAACCAAGCGCATGGATCAAATATTACAGAGGCATTTTTAGCGGAAAATGGGTTTCACGGATCATAAAATTGTCAGCAATGATATAGATGTAAATAAAATATGAAATTTAACAGTATAGAAGAAATTGTAGCCGACCTTGCCGAAGGCAAAATGGTCATTATCGTAGATGATGAAGACCGTGAAAACGAAGGCGACTTCTTAATGGCTGCATCTAAAGTTCGCCCAGAAGATATCAACTTCATGGCAACCCATGGTCGTGGTTTGGTGTGTATGCCGATTACAGCGGAGCGTTGTAAACAGTTAAATTTACCGTTGATGGTTTCTGAAAACAATGAAGAGTTCAGCACCAATTTTACTATATCAATTGAAGCGTCTGAAGGTGTAACCACTGGTATTTCGGCGTACGATCGTGCTTTAACTATTCGTGCTGCGGTAGCTCCCGATGCGGCGCCAAAAAGTATTGTTCAGCCCGGTCATATTTTTCCATTGATGGCGCAACCAGGTGGTGTGTTAACCCGTGCAGGGCATACCGAAGCAGGTTGCGATCTAGCGCGTATGGCAGGGTTTGAGCCGGCAGCGGCGATTGTTGAAATTTTGAATGAAGATGGCAGCATGGCACGCCGCGATGATTTGGTTAAAATTGCGAAACAGCATGATCTTAAAATTGGCACGATTGAAGATTTAATTCGCTACCGTGTGCAAAATGAGAAAACTATTCGTCGCGAACACGAAGTAGTTCTCAATACCGAATTTGGTGAATTTAATGTGGTGGCGTTTGCGGATGATACCAGCGAACAAACGCATCTTGCGCTAGTAAAAGGTGAAGTAACTGATAAGCCGACCTTGGTAAGAGTGCATCTTGAAGACAGTCTTTGTGATACCTTAGCCTTAGATGAAGAAGGTTGTGGTTGGCCACTTAGAAATGTAATGAAAACGATAGATGAAGCAGGTGAGGGCGTGATTGTTGTACTTCGCGGTAGATCGCAAGCTAACACCTTAAACCGTTTGAAAGAATTAGATAAAAATCACGAACAACAACCAGAAGAAAGTGATTCACCATCTAGCTTAAAAACCTTTGGTATTGGCGCACAGATATTAAGTGATTTGGGTGTAACTAAAATGCGCGTAATGAGTGCCCCAATGACCCTTCATGGCTTGGCTGGCTTTGGTCTTGAAATTACAGAATACGTACGAAAATAAAGAATAAAATAAGGAATAATAGGAATAAAATATGAGTAACATCAAAGAATATGCCGGTGATTTTAATGCAGGTAAAGCAAAATTCGGTATTGCTGTCGCACGTTTTAATTCATTCGTTGTGGAGAGTTTACTCGACGGTGCGATTGATACACTTCAGCGTCATGGCGTTGCAGATAAATCGATAGAAATTGTACGTGTACCCGGTGCATTCGAGTTACCAGTGATGGTGCAAACCATGGCAAACAGTGGTAAATATGATTCTGTGATAGCACTTGGAGCAGTGATTCGAGGTAGTACTCCGCATTTTGATATTGTTGCTGATGCCTCTGCAAAAGGTTTGGCCAATATAGCATTGGATACTGGTATGCCAATTGTTAATGGAATTATTACGACCGATTCAATCGAACAAGCGATTGAACGTTCGGGTACAAAAGCGGGTAACAAAGGCGCAGAAGCTGCGGTTACAGCGGTTGAAATGGTTTCATTAGTTAATAAATTTAATAAGTAATTGTTTGTATGTCAGTTGATAAAAACAAACAGCAATTCATCTCCCAGCGTCGTGTTGCACGTAAACTTGCGCTTATCGCAATTTATCAATGGCAGATGACACAGAACAGCTACGAAGAAATATATCGTGGTTTACAAGAAGATAAAGCTTTGTCGATTGATATGCCAAAAGCGGATATGGCATATTTTCAATCATTAACCAAATGTGCGATTGAAAAAACAGATGCGATAGATGCCGAATTAAAGCCTTTTTTAGATCGTGAAGCAAAAAACCTTGATCAAATAGAACAAGCAGTATTACGTTTGGGATGTTGTGAAATGTTAAACCATCCTGAATCACCCTATAAAGTGGTGGTAAACGAATCGGTTAATTTGACGAAAAAGTTTGGTGCAGATCAAGCGCATAAATTTGTCAATGGTGTATTGGATAAATTGGGTCAGAAATTGCGTGCGAGCGAAGCGGTTAAAAGCTCAAAAGCTGCAAAGAAAACCGATACAAAAAAAGATAAACCTGAAAAAATAAAGAAGCCCGTTAAAATAACAAAAGCAGAAAAAACTAAAAAGCCAGTTTTAAAAAAGACAGTAAAAAAATCTAGCGGACGCTAGCAATTAAGTGTGAGTGAATTTGATCTTATAGAACGTTACTTCACTTGGGAAGATACACCCTCTAATGTATCAATAGCTGTCGGCGACGATGCTGCAATCCTCGATGTTCCACCAAACAAACAATTAGTAACCTCAATTGATACGCTGATTTCAGGCGTACATTTCCCCGAATATACCCTACCCGAATCTATCGCGCACAAAGCTTTAGCGGTAAATCTTAGCGATCTTGCAGCAATGGGGGCAACACCCGCATGGTTTACATTAGCCTTGACCCTGCCAGATATTGAGGAAGATTGGTTATCTGAATTTAGTTCTGGCTTGAAAAACATCGCGATTCAAAATGGTATTCATCTTGTTGGTGGCGATACCACACGTGGTCCTTTATCAATCAGCATTCAAGTGATGGGTTTAGTTGATAAGGGCAGGGCATTGCTGCGCAGTGGGGCAAAGATTGGTGATAAGATTTATGTGACAGGAACT
>Ga0209633_10000928_pt1 | contig 32074 bp, 34 predicted proteins | sample Cruoilmetagenom1_FD_187290 | JGI IMG/M metagenome (GOLD analysis project Ga0209633, IMG submission 187290) | Oil polluted marine microbial communities from Coal Oil Point, Santa Barbara, California, USA - Sample 1 (SPAdes) (version 2) | ecosystem: Environmental > Aquatic > Marine > Oil seeps ... | reverse complement strand
CAACAGCCAATTGCTTTATATGATAAGTTTAAAAATAGTTTTAATGTTGTGCATTCAATCAAACCAAAATTAAGTCAAAGAAAAATACATAATGCCTTTCCAATTATTAATTATTTAAATGAAGATGAAAATGTACGAGGAGCAATTCCGCAAATAAAAACTCAAATATTTTACCTAGCAGGTTCTATAGAATTAGGAGGCAATTTAACTGGAATTTACCCACTAGAAGAAGCCAAGCTATTTAACTTTAAGGACTATATCATAAAGGGTTCTCCTGAAGCCTTAAAAAATGCGAATAACGGAATTTTATTAGGATCAGGAATAGCAAAAAAAATGTCTTTAGATATTGGAGATCGTATACAAATAAGTACCATAAAAGGTTATATTTTCCCGCTGAGAATTGTGGGTATTTACCAAAGTGGGATTGCAGATGTAGATGCTATACAAAGCTTTGTAAACCTTAAAACTATACAACGCATTTTGGGGGAAGCTGAGAATTATGCTACAGATATTAATGTAAAACTTCATAATATTGATATTGCATTTGATATGTCAAAAAAAATTGAAAAACAATTTCATGTAAAAGCAGTAGATATTAATACGGCTAATGCTCAATTTGAAACAGGAACAACCATTAGAAATTTAATTACGTATGCCGTTTCAATTACTTTATTGATTGTTGCTGGTTTTGGAATATATAACATTTTAAATATGCTGATTTATGAGAAAATGAATGATATTGCTATTTTAAAAGCAACAGGATTTTCAGGTAAAGATGTACAGCTAATTTTTATGAGCCAGGCAATCATTATTGGCATTGCCGGAGGCGTTTTAGGTCTACTTATCGGGTTTATATTCACAAAGATTATAAGTACCATACCTTTTACAACAGAAGCATTACCAACCATTGAAACCTATCCTATAAATTTTAATGTATGGTTTTATGTTATTGGGATAGTTTTTGCCATGATATCTACTTTTTTTGCAGGCTATTTACCATCGCAAAAAGCAAAAAAAATAGATCCAGTTCAAATTATTAGAGGGCAATAAAATGAGTAAAGTCTTAGCAGCAAAAAATATTAATAAATTCTTTAAAAAGCCAGTTCGTTTTCATGTGCTAAAAGACATTAGTTTTAACATTGAAAAAGGAGAATTTTCCTCTATCATGGGAAAGTCAGGTTGTGGAAAATCTACCTTATTATATATACTTTCTACTATGGATACTGATTATGAAGGAGAATTGTATTTGAATGATGAATTGGTTACCGGTTATAGCCGGGATAAACTATCGTATATTAGAAATAAGCACATAGGTTTTGTGTTTCAGTTTCATTATTTGTTGTCAGAATTTTCAGTATTAGAAAATGTTATGTTACCTGCTAAGAAATTGGCTGAAAGAAGCTCGCAAGAAATAGAACATGATGCTATTTTAAGGTTAAAAACACTAAACATTGAGCATCTTGCAAAGAAAAAAGCCTCTCAAATTTCGGGTGGTGAAAAACAACGTGTTGCTATTGCCAGAGCTCTAATTAATAATCCCTCTATCATAATGGGAGACGAGCCAACTGGTAATTTAGATAGTTATAATTCTGATAATGTATTTAATATTTTTAAACAGTTAAGCGATGAAAAAGGCTTGTCTTTACTGGTGGTTACACACGATGAAGATTTTGCCAAGAGAACAGATCGCATAATTACTATGGGAGATGGTCATATTATAAGTTGAAGTTATCTTTTAAAGATAATAATTGAAAACTGAGCATTGTCATTTTACACCTCAAAGTTCTGTACTACATTTATAGGATAACATAAATATAGTATTATGAAAACACCGGTTATTTATAATTCAGACTTACATTTTGAGCATTTACTTTGGAAAAATGAACTATTATTTTGGAAAGACGAGATAAAAACTTTTCAAAATAGGTTAGTTGAAATTGAGGACAGATGGACAGATGAAAATATTTTAAAAGAACTCGGTCAGTTTAAAGATAGTTTTATCGCACATAAAAAACATGTTGAAGATTATCTGGAAGAGATAAGTGGACATGAATTAAATATTGCAAAACATTATGAAATTCATGTCAATGTTATTGATATACCAGATCTCAAACGACATGAAGAGATTAGAGAAATTATGGAAACTGAGCGAGGTATATATCATGAATTAAAAGATGAATTTTTTAAATTTATTTCTAAATACATGTAAACTATTTTTATACCTAAAGTTTTAAAAGATAGTTTAGTATTATCTTAATTGATTAAATTTGTATAATGAAGAAATACGTTGTACAAAAATCACCATTTATTGTTCCTACAGATGATGGTAAAACTATTAAAGAGCATTTTGGTTTAGCTTCTGATGGTAATGCACAATTAAGTATTGCACATATGATTGCTCCTTCAAAGTGGAATGAACCCTTTCAAACCCCTGAGTTTGATGAATATACTTTTATAATAAAAGGGAAAAAGCAATTTATTATTGACGGTGATACAGTTGTTCTAGAAGCAGGTCAATCCATTAAAATAAATAAAGGGACTAGAGTACAATATTCAAATCCATTTAATGAAGCCTGTGAATATATAGCTATTTGCTTACCTGCTTTTTCAATGAGTTTAGTTAACAGAGAAGTATGAAAAATTATAACCATTCCTTATAGCCATACCTGTTCATAATTTGGTTGAATGCCGAAAATTTTATAATGAAATTATTGGTTGTGAAGAGGGTAGAAGTAGTGAGCAAGCAACAATGTTCTTTTTTGCCCCATATGGTAATGCACTAGAATTTAAGTCATTTATGGATGTTAATCAGTTGTTTTCAAGTTAACTAATGGTTAAAGTTTTGCTAATTTTGATGGCTTAGAAAGTTTGCTATGGGTTTATATTGTAATTTTACCTAATGAGTTTTGTTAGTTGAAATAACTTTTTACGACTACATTTTTATTATGATACGATTACAAATTAATAGCACTTTACTCTTATTATTTTTTAGTATTTCTTTTTATGCACAAGAATATTCAGGTAACGGTGAGGAAATCAATAAAATATTAGAGAATATTAAAAGCTTTTCTAAAGCTTATATTGATGCCGATTATAATGAATTGACTTTGTTTTATAGTACGGATGGTAAAATTTTCCCTACAGGTGCTGATATTATTGTAGGACACAGTGCAATTAAAAAACGCTGGACACTGCCAAAAGGAACAAAAATATTATCTCATAAGGTACTGCCAAAAGAAATAAAAATAATTGAAGATTATGCTTATGATTATGGGTATTATGAAGGAAGTTCGAGCCGAAAAAAAGAAGTTTTTCCTTTTAGAGGTAAATATGTAATTGTTTGGAAGAAAGTAGATAATGATTGGAAAATTTACTTAGATATTTGGAATAACATTGAGAAGAAGTAAGTATTCAGTATCTAGTCTCAGTTGGTAATATCCTTATTTTCACAAGCCAATAATGTGTTTTTTAAGAGCATAGCAATGGTCATTGGTCCAACTCCACCAGGAACTGGAGTAATATAACTTGCTTTTTTACTCACACTTTCAAAATGAACATCACCTGCCAAACGATAGCCTCTTTTTTTAGTAGTATCATCAACACGAGTAATTCCAACATCAACAATAACAACATCTTCTTTTACCATATCGCCAGTTAAAAATTCAGGAATACCTAAAGCTGCAATGATAATATCAGCTTGTAGTGTAATTTCTTTTAAATTTTTAGTTCTACTATGAGCAACAGTTACTGTAGCATTACCTACCGTTCTTTTTTGGCTGAGTAAAATACTCATAGGCCTACCAACAATATGGCTTCTGCCGATAATAACAGCATGTTTACCACTAGTTTCTATATTGTAGCGTTCTAATAATTCTAAGATTCCGTAAGGAGTAGCCGATAAAAATGCGGGTAAATCTAAAGTCATTCTTCCAACGTTTGTTGGATGAAACCCGTCTACATCTTTGTCAGGATGTACGGACATAATCACCTTTTGCTCATCAATATGTTTTGGTAATGGTAATTGAACGATAAATCCATCAATATCATTATTGGTATTGAGTTTGTCAATTTCATTTAGTAATTTTTCTTCAGAAGCAGTCTCCTCTAATTCTATTAAAGTAGATGTAAAACCAGCCATTTCACATGATTTTACTTTGCTGTTTACATAGGTCATACTTGCACCATCATTGCCAACCAGTACTGCAGCTAGATGAGGTGTTTTTTTACCTTCAGTTTTTCGTTTGGTTACATTTATAGCAATTTCTTCTTTTATTTGATTTGAGGTTGCTTTTCCGTCTAGTAGTATCATAGTTGGTTGTTCAGTTGGTAATCTTCAGTTTACTTGTTCAACAATTTAATTTGAGTATGAATTTTTTCCCTTCGGGGAAATGTCCGAAGGACAATGGGGCTTATTTCATTCCCTTCATCATTTGCATCATTTTTTTACCACCACCGCCTTGCATCATTTTCATCATTTTACTCATCTGATCAAATTGTTTCATTAATTGGTTTACTTCTTGTACAGAGGTACCTGATCCTTTCGCAATTCGTTTTTTTCTACTAGCGTTTATCGTTACTGGTTTACTTCTTTCTGTTGGTGTCATTGAATGTATAATGGCTTCAATTCCTTTAAAAGCATCATCATCAATATCAACATCTTTCATGGCTTTACCAACTCCAGGGATCATACCAACAAGATCTTTCATATTACCCATTTTCTTAATTTGCTGAATCTGTTTTAAGAAATCATCAAATCCGAATTGGTTTTTTGCAATCTTCTTTTGAATTTTTCTAGCTTCCTCTTCATCATATTGTTCTTGAGCTCTTTCAACCAAAGAAATTACATCACCCATGCCTAGAATACGATCAGCCATACGATCTGGATGGAAAACATCAATGGCTTCCATTTTTTCTCCAGTACCAATAAATTTTATAGGTTTGTTAACTACAGATTTAATAGATAAAGCTGCACCACCACGAGTATCACCATCTAGTTTGGTTAAGATGACGCCTTCAAAATTCAGGATATCATTAAAAGCTTTAGCAGTATTTACAGCATCTTGACCTGTCATTGAATCAACTACAAATAAAGTTTCTTGTGGTTGTATTGCTTTGTGAATGTTAGAAATTTCTGTCATCATAGCTTCATCAACTGCTAAACGACCAGCCGTATCAATAATGACTATATTTTTTCCTTTAGACTTGGCGTGTTTTAATGCATTTTGAGCAATTTCAACAGGGTTTTGATTGCCTTCTTCGGCATAAACTTCAACATCGATTTGTTCACCAACAACTCTTAATTGATTTATTGCTGCAGGTCTATAAACATCACACCCAACCAATAATACCTGTTTAGATTTTTTTGTTTTTAGATAGTTTGCCAATTTTCCAGAAAAAGTAGTTTTACCAGAACCTTGCAAACCAGACATTAAAATAATAGTTGGAGAGCCTTTAAGGTTTAAGCCTACTGACTCACCACCCATCAATTCGGTCAATTCATCTTTAACGATTTTAACCAATAATTGTCCTGGATTTAATGTGGTTAGTACATTTTGACCCAAAGCTTTTTCTTTTACACGATTTGTAAAATTTTTAGCTATTTTATAGTTCACATCGGCATCTAACAAAGCCCGACGGACTTCTTTTAGAGTTTCTGCAACATTTATTTCGGTTATTTGTCCATGTCCTTTTAAAACATGAATGGCTTTGTCTAGTTTTTCACTTAAATTATTAAACATATACTTACATCATTTTTTGTGTTTACAAAAATACTAAGAATTTTTGAGTAATAGATTGAGTTTTATGAGATGATAAATTACTAAATTATGAATGTTTTAAGCATGCTTTTACAAAAGAAACAAATAATGGATGTGGATTCAATACAGTACTTTTGTATTCAGGATGATATTGTACACCTACAAACCAAGGATGGTCAGGAATTTCAATAATTTCAACTAAATTAGTTTTTGGATTAATACCAGTAATTTTTATTCCTGCATTCGTAATTTGATCTAAAAAGTGATTATTAAATTCATAACGATGTCTATGACGTTCACTAATCAATTCAGTTTGATAAGCATCATAAACTTTTGAGCCTTTGCTTAATTTACAATCCCAAGCTCCTAAACGCATAGTACCACCCATATTAGAAATGTTTTTTTGTTCTTCCATCAAACTAATTACAGGAAATTCTGCTGAAGCATTCATTTCAGTTGAGTTCGCATTTTTTAAACCAACTACATTTCTAGCAAATTCTATGACTGCGATTTGCATGCCAAGACAAATACCTAAAAACGGGATTTTATTTTCTCTTACATATTGAACCGCAGAAATTTTACCTTCAATACCACGTTCACCAAAGCCAGGAGCAACTAAAACACCATTAAGGTTTTTTAATTTTTCAGCAGCATTAGTAGTCGTTAATTCTTCAGAGTGTATCCAATGTATATTTACTTTTATTTCTTGTGATGACCCTGCATGAATAAAGGACTCAGAGATAGATTTGTAAGCATCTTTTAATTCAACATATTTACCAATTAAACCAATTTCAACAGTGTGTTTTGGATTTTTATGTTTGCTTAAAAAATCATTCCATTTACTTAAATCAGGTTTCGTTTCAGCATCAAGATTTAATTTTTTTAAGACCACTTTATCTAAACCTTCATGCTGCATAAAAATAGGAACATCATAAATGGTGTCTGCATCTATAGATTCAATAACATCTTCTTGTTTTACATTACAGAATAAAGCTAATTTTTTCTTTATATTTTCAGTAATATGATGTTCTGTTCTGCATACCAGAACATCAGGATTTATACCACTTTGCATTAGCATTTTAACTGAATGTTGTGTAGGTTTAGTTTTTAGCTCACCAGCTGCGGCTAAATAAGGTACTAAAGTCAAGTGGATTACAATTGCATTGTGATCTCCGAGTTCCCAATCTAGTTGACGGACAGCTTCAATGTAGGGTAATGATTCTATATCACCAACGGTACCTCCAATTTCAGTAATTACAATATCAAACTCGCCAGTTTTTCCAAGAAGTTGTATGCGTTCTTTTATTTCATCTGTAATATGAGGAATGACTTGAACAGTTTTTCCTAAAAAATCACCACGGCGTTCTTTATCAATAACCGATTGGTAAATTCTACCCGTAGTAACATTATTGGCTTGCGAAGTTGGGATGTTTAAAAAACGTTCATAATGCCCTAAATCTAAATCGGTTTCAGCACCATCATTTGTTACATAACATTCACCATGTTCGTACGGATTCAGTGTTCCTGGATCAATATTAATATAAGGATCTAGTTTTTGAATGGTAACTGAATAACCTCTTACTTGTAATAATTTTGCTAAAGATGCGGCAATAATTCCTTTGCCAAGTGATGAAGTTACGCCTCCAGTTACGAAAACATATTTGGTAGTGTTCATGTACTATTTGGTTTTGTCAAAAGTACAAACTCTATATGTATTGACAAATGAAAATTTGAAAAAGGTTTTGTCAAATATATTTTTGATTAAAAAGGGTTATTTTTTAAATAGATTTGACATATAATTTGCACTTGCACTTGCATCAAAATACAAACCTTCAATGTTTTGTTGATTTTCTTTCAAGGAAAAATAATCATATTCATCCACAGGTTTTTTATCGCCAAATTTATAACCTAGTGTATTTAAAACGCTGTGTTCGTGAGAGGGGATAATGACAACATAAGCTGTCTCTTTAGCCAACCCGTCTCCAGAACTTAAAATAGCATCAGTTATTATTTGTAATTGAATTGATGTTTTTATTGCTGATGAAGAATCATCTAATTTGTTGTAGGCATATAATTTATAGTTTAGAGCGTTGATATTAAATGGATTTTCTTTTATCAGAGCGTCAGCATAGGTTATTATGTTTTTATATTCCTCTACAGTTATCTCATCTTTTTTAAGAATTGCACTTATTTTATCTGTAAATTCTCTACTTGAATAAGGAGAATATTTTGAATTATAGATAAAACCATAATATAAAACTCTTTTTTCTTCTAAGGATAGTGTAGAGTCTGCTTGATTGTATTTTTTAAATAATTCTTGATAATACAAGTTTGAGCTTTTTTGAACAATTTTTTTCTTTATTTCTGAATAATTTGGTTTTTTAAATTCATCATTTTGTGTAAAACCAATGGTGTAAAATAACAAGGTAAATAGTAGAGTGATTTTCTTCATGATAGTAATTAAGTATTTAGCGATAATATTTTAACGTTTTTTTCTTTGTTATATTTTAATAGATTAATTTTGGCGATATCAAATAAATTGATTTAATGCAACAAATTACCGATACAATAGTCATGGTTCGTCCTGTAAATTTCAGAATGAATGAACAAACAGCAGTCAATAATTATTATCAAAAAGTAATAGTTGGTATTTCTCAAGAGAAGGTGCAGTCTAATGCAGAAAAAGAATTTGATGTTTTTGTTGAGAAGTTGAGAGATGTAGGTATAAATGTTATTGTTATTCAAGATACAAAGAAACCAGATACTCCAGATTCAATATTTCCAAACAATTGGATTTCTTTTCATGAGAACGGAACAGTTGCTCTGTACCCTATGTTTGCAGAGAATAGAAGATTAGAACGAAGAGAAGATTTTTTAGAGCAAATAGAGAAGCAAGGTTTTATTATTGAAAATATAGTTGACTATAGTTCTGCTGAAGAAGAGCATGTTTTTTTAGAAGGTACAGGGAGTCTATTATTAGATAGAGTAAATAGAAAAGCTTATTGTGGCTTATCTGAAAGAGCAGATGAAAATTTATTAATTGAATTTTGTGAAGATTTTGAATTTACACCTGTGATATTTACAGCTTATCAAACTGTTGATGGCAAACGCTTACCAATATATCATACAAATGTTTTGATGGCATTGGCAGAGAATTTTGCCATAATTTGTTTAGATGCAATTGATGATAAAAAGGAAAGAAAGAATGTACTTAAACATTTAAAAGAAGATGCTAAAGAAATTATTGTCATTACTGAAAAACAAGTAGAACATTTTGCAGGTAATATGTTGCAGCTTAGAAGCCAATTGGGAAATAAATTTATGGTAATGAGTACAGCAGCTCATCAATCACTAACACAAAAACAACTTCAGGCGATTGAAAAACATTGTGAAATTTTATCAAGTTCATTAGCTACTATTGAAGCTTGTGGTGGTGGTAGTGCAAGATGTATGATGGCTGATTTGTTTTTGCAGAAAGTTTGATAAGATATAGAGTTAATAATGCTATGTTGTTGATTTTTTTGTTTTTGAAAACTAAGTGCTATTTTTCAATCCTTACACTATCTGGTACAAGTAGCTTATAGTTTCCATTATTTCTAATCACGTCTCTTACAATTGACGATGAAATATATGATGTACTTGAAGCTGTTAATAAAAAGACAGTTTCAATTTTTGTAAGTGTTCTATTGGTATGAGCGATAGCTTTCTCAAATTCAAAATCAGCAGGATTTCTCAACCCTCTTAAAATAAATTCTGCATTAACTTCTTTACAAAAATCTACTGTCAATCCTTTGTAGGTTACTACTTTTACCTTCGGAAATTCTTTAAAAGCCTCTTCAATAAATTGTTTGCGTTTCTCTAAAGAAAACATGTACTTTTTTTCAGAATTGATACCAATGGCAACAATAATTTCATCAAAAAGCTGTACACCACGTTTTATAATGTCATAATGACCTAAAGTTAATGGGTCAAAAGACCCTGGAAATAATGCTCGTTTCATTTTTTATCTAAAAATTAATTTTCTTATTTTAACCTAATACCTAATTTTTTACTTTCACACTCCATTGGTATTCAAATTTAGAAACAGAATCACCAGTTTCATCAAAACCTTCAGCGATCATAGTTATGGTCTGACCTTCACCTGTAGCTATGGTTTTATCAATGGCTTCTTTTATTAAATGACCATCTTTGCATATGAAGTTAATTCTCCCAGTGGCTTTTTTTGTAAAAGTACCAGTTTGATGAGTAACTAACATAGATATTTTTTTTCCGCTTTCAGCTATTTTTTTCATTACTAAAATTCCTGTTGCCAATTCAGAAGTCATACCTTGAGTAGCCCAATATAATGATTTAAATGGGTTTTGATTTATCCATTTATGTTTTACTGTTGCAACAGCTTCATTTTCATTGATAGATTTCACTCTAACTCCAGAAAAATAGGCTGAAGGTAATTTGAATAAAAGAAATTTATTCATTTTTTTGACAGTAATTTTTGACATAAGTGTAATTTTAGTACAAGATAATTAAAATTGAGAGATTGTTTTATTAAATGCCTTTTATTTTTATATATTGAGTTCAATTACCTGTATTTCAAGTGTTTATATTATTTTCTTGATTGTCAATTGGAAAAATAAAATGTTAAATAAATGTTAAAATACAGTACTTTGTATTGCATAGTATTATCTTTTATATGTATATTTGCATAAGAAAGTACTATTAAAAATTAAATCATGTTAAGTCAAAACGAAAAAAACGCATCTGCATTGATACATTTATCGGCTTTTTTAAGCTTTGTATTCCCATTAGGAAGTATTATTGGTCCTGTAATTATGTGGATGGTTCAAAAAGATAAAAGTGAGTATTTAGATGAAAATGGTAGAGAAGCGATTAACTTTAATTTAAGCTATACATTATATGCTATTATTTTGAGTATAGCAATTTTTCCTTTTGCAATAGGTTCAATTTTTAACATATTTAAACACGTGGATAATTTCAACCAGTTTGACTTTCATTATAATTTTGGGAGTCTGTTTGGTTTTTTAAGTGTGGGAAGTTTTATTGCTATACTAATAATAGTAAGATTTTTATTAACGATTGTAGCTGCAATAAATGCAAGTAGAGGAGATGTATATCATTATCCTTTAAGTATAAAATTTATAAAAAAAGATGAACTCTAACCTTACAAAAAAAGGAAGAGTTAAAAAATAATTTCATAAATAATAAAATCTAAGAAAATGATAGCAGTATTAACGACCTTACTAATTTACATCATCAATTTTATAGTAGTAATAATTAGTAAATAAACAGCAAATAATGAAGATAGAAAACACAAAAGCCCAAATGCGTAAAGGCGTGTTAGAATTTTGCATCTTATCCATCTTAGAAAGAGGAGATGCTTATACTAATGAGATTCTTTCAAGTCTTAAAGACGCAAAGCTACTTGTTGTTGAAGGTACAATTTATCCTTTATTGACAAGATTAAAAAATGCAGGGCTATTAAGTTATAGATGGGAGGAGTCAAAATCTGGACCACCTAGAAAGTATTATGAATTAACAGAAACTGGTAAAATATTTTTAAAAGAATTGACTACAACTTGGGCAGACCTTGTTGAAGCTGTAGATATAGTAACTAGCAATAAATCAACAAAAAAATGAACAAGACAATTAATATAAATTTAGGAGGCATATTTTTTCATATTGATGAAGTGGCATATCAAAAAATGAAACGGTATTTAGATGCCATTCGTCGTTCTTTAAGTGACGACCCGCAAGGGAGAGACGAAATTATTGCTGATATAGAATTACGGATTGGTGAATTACTTTCAGATCGCATTAAAGATGTTCGTCAAGTTGTAAATGAATCAGATATTGATGAGATTATTGATGTAATGGGACAGCCAGAAGATTATATGATTGATGAAGAGTTGTTTACTGATGATTCTGGTAAAAATTATAGTAGAAAATCATCTAAGAAAAAACTGTTTAGAGATGGTGAAGATAAATTTTTTGGTGGCGTAGCTTCTGGTGTTGCACATTATTTTGATGTAGATGTAATCTGGATCCGAATAGCCTTTTTATTCACTGTTTTTGCAGGATTTGGTACTGGACTTATCGCATATATTGTATTATGGATTCTATTACCCGAGGCAACTACAACAGCTGAAAAATTACAAATGAAGGGAGAACCAGTAAATATTTCTAACATTGAAAAAAAGATTAGAGAAGAATTTGGTGATGTTTCTGATAAGATGAGAAATGCTGCAAATGATGTAACTGAAGCGGTTAAAGATAGTTATGAAAATGTTTCAAATTCATTTAAAAAAAAAGGACTGAGTAAAGCCCAAATTAGGTCAAGAAATGGTATTCAAGATTTTATAAATACACTAGGTAAAATTATTGTAGGCTTTTTTATGGTCATGGGTAAGTTTATTGGCGTACTTGTAATTGTTGTTTCAGTAATTGCTCTTATAGCATTGATAATTTCATTGTTCACAGCAGGTACAGTAGACTTCATGGGTGCTAATTCGCTTATTAATATTAACGGAGAGTTTCCTCAATTTAATGATATAGGCTTCCCTCTTTGGTTAATATCATTAGTGTTATTGATTTTATTTGGTATTCCGTTATTAATGTTCTTTGTATTAGGCTTATTCATACTCTCTAATAAAACAAAAATTTTAAGTAAAACGACCAAGTTGATATTCTTAAGTTTATGGATTATTGCATTATTTACAACCATTTATTTTATAGCTAAACAAAGTGCAGAATATTCAAATGGAGGTTCGTCAATTGAAAAAACAGATGTTTATATCGCTGCCGCTGATACTTTAACTATTAAAATGGTTGATGATGAAATGCTATCAGATAGTAATAATTTTACACAACGTACATTTTTTAGAAGAGTATTAGACGTTAATGATCAAGTTAAATATTATTCTAATGATGTAAACATTAATGTTAAAAAGTCAAATAGCACAGAAGCTTATGTTAAAGTCTATAAAAAAGCTACTGGCAGAACACATCTATTAGCTAAAGAGAACGCCAAACAATTAGAATATAATTATGAATTGTTAGATGATAATCTATTTTTTAACAGTTATTTTTTAACTGAAAAGAATAATACCTTTAGAAGTCAGAAATTAAAAATAACACTATATGTTCCTGAAAATCAGGTATTATATTTTGATGAATCTACACGAGTATTTTTAAAACAAATAAAAACTGTTGGGAGTCTATACAATAGAGATATGCCCGAGCATTATTTTAAAATGACTAATACTGGTTTAGAGTGTTTAGATTGTCCTGTGCTAGAGGTTGAAGCTGTTGAAGATAAAAATAAAGATGAAAAGGATGGCGTGAATTTAAATATAACTAAAGATAGTTTAAAAATTGAAATTAATGATGATGGTGAAAAGGCTGAGATAAAACTTGATAAAAACGGAGTGGTTATTTCTGAGTAGTATGAGAAACCTAATGCCAATACATTTCGTCATACAATTATGACAGTTGAGTAACTCATAGTTGATTAACTAAGAATATCAAACGAAATTTGAAATCAAATCTTAAAGCATAAAATTATGAAAACGATATTAAAAATTACAACAGTACTATTACTTATTTTAAGTACTTCATGTATGATAAATGGTATAAGAGGAAATGGAAATGTTATTACACAAAATCGAATAATTTCACCTGATTTTACTGCTATTGAAGTAAGCCAAGGTATTGTTGTAAGCTTGACCATGAGTAAAGAAACTACAATGTCATTAGAGGCTGATGAAAATTTACACGATTTAATTATTACAGAAGTAGAAGATGGAATATTGCATATTTATTCTGAAGATAATATTTGGAGATCAACAGCTCTAAAAATTTATTTAACAACTGCTATTGTTGATAGAATTAAAACGTCTAGTGGAGCCGAAGTAATTTCAGAAAATACTATAACAGCAGATGATTTTGAAGTAAAATCTTCAAGTGGTTCTGGTGTGAAATTGATGCTTAATGTTTCAGAGTTATCTTGTGATACCAGCAGTGGTTCTCATGCAAAATTGAAAGGTTCTGCGAATCATTTTATAGCCAATTCTTCAAGTGGTAGTTCTATAAATGCTAAAGAATTAAGTTCTAAAACTTGTAATGCCGATGCTTCTAGTGGTTCTAATATCTCTGTAAATGTTAGTGATAATTTAGAAGCAAACGCAAGTAGTGGAGCGAGTATAAAATATACTGGAAGCCCTAAAAATGTAAATAAGGATAGCTCTTCAGGTGGAAGCGTTAAAGAGCGTTAAAATTTTGTTTTTTTGTTGAAAATTGGCTGTTTCAAATGTGAAACAGCCAATTTTGGTATTATTCAAGTGTAGCCAAATAACGCTCAGCATCTAAGGCTGCCATACAACCTGTTCCAGCAGCCGTAACTGCTTGTCTATACTCTTTGTCTTGTACGTCACCAGCAGCAAAAACACCTGGTAATTTAGTTTTAGTAGATTTACCATCAGTTATCAAATAACCCGTATCATCCATATCTAAAATATCTTTAAATAATTCAGTGTTTGGTCTATGACCAATTGCAATGAATACACCAGTTACAGCAATTTCATGTTTTTCTTTTGTTAGGTTGTTTACTACACTAACACCTTCAACAACAGTATCACCTAATACCTCATCTAATTCAGTATTAAACAATACCTCTAAATTTTTAGTATTTTTAACTCTATGTTGCATTGCTTTTGATGCCCGCATCTCGTCACGACGTACCAACATAGTAACTTTACTACAAAGTTTTGCTAAAAATGTAGCTTCTTCTGCTGCGGTATCACCTGCACCAACTACAATTACATTTTGATTTCTATAAAAGAAACCATCACAAGTGGCACATGCAGAAACACCACCACCTTTTAGACGTTCTTCACTTGGTAAACCTAAGTATTTAGCCGTTGCACCAGTAGAAATAATTACTGTTTCTGCTTCAATAAGTTTATTTCCGTCAATAGTTACTTTATGAATGCCTCCTATTTTATCGCTAAAATCTACTTTAGTCGCCAAACCAAATCGCACCTCAGTATCAAATCTCTCGGCTTGTTTTTTGAAATTTTCCATCATAGCAGTACCATCAATACCGTCAGGGTAACCTGGGTAATTATCAACTTCTGTTGTGGTTGTTAATTGTCCGCCAGGCTCCATACCTGTGTATATAACAGGTTTCAAATCAGCTCTAGCGGCATAGATTGCTGCTGCATATCCAGCAGGACCAGAACCAATAATTAAACATTTTATTTTTTCTATTGTATCAGACATATCTTCTATTTTGATTACAAATTTATAATTTTTTTAAGTCTATTCAACTTTGTTTTTATCATTTTTTATGATAAAACTATCATTCGTTTTTATAGTATTTATTCAGCACTTTCTTTTAACAAGTGATCGATAAATAGGATGCCGTTTAAATGGTCTATTTCATGTTGAAAAATTACAGAAACAAAATCTTCTACTTTTTCAGAATGATGTGTTCCATCAAGTTTGTCGTATTCTATTCTAATTTCATACGATCTGTCTAAAGTAACTGCACGTTTGTTAGGTATAGAAAGACAGCCTTCTGGGCAAGGTCTTTTTTGTTTTGAATAATACTTTATTATAGGATTCAAATAAACCTCAAAGGGTTCATTATCTTTATCTAACCGTTGTACAACAATAATATTTTTAAGAATTCCTACTTGAGGTGCGGCTATCCCCACACCTAATGAAGAACTGTCTCTAACCGTTGTAATCAATCTTTTTGCAAAGGTTTGTAAAATTTTGTTTTTAGGATTCGGCTTTATATAGGTGCTTTTTTCTCTTAATAAAATAGAATCATTTTTATTAGTAATCAGATAGACTCGCATTGGTTTTGAGACATCTTTACTGATAATAGATTGCTTTTGAAGTTTTGTAAAGTTTGTACTACTGCATGAGGTTAATCCAATAAAGGTAAAAATAATAATAATAGTTTTTAGCTTAATCATACTTTCTGTTTTGATTGCAAAGTTAAAAATATCATACTAAGTTATTTAATGTATTAAACTTTAATTTATATTTACAAGACTTAAAACTCAATAATGAAAGATTACTTTATTTTTTTAATCCTTTCTGTCGTACTTTTTATAAGTTGTTCAGAAAATAAAACTACAATTTATGATGTTGATCTCATAATTAAAGGAGGAAGTATACTTGATTTATCTAAAAACGGATTGTCAACTAATGATCTTCAAAATAAAGGCATTCTGATAAATGCAGATACAATTTTTGATATTGTTGATGTAGCTACAATTTCAAGCGAGCAAAAGAATGTTATAGATGCAACGGGTAAGTTTATTATACCAGGTTTAACTGATGGTTTTGCAGTTATTAATAACCAAAATTATGCAAATGCTTTCTTGTATATGGGCATTACTGATGTTGTAGGGGTTGAAAGTTCACGGAGAGGAGTTTTTTATCACGATTCAAATCCATCACCAAATGTACATATGTTAAGAGAAGTTGGAGAGGCTCCTATTTCTGATAATGAGGTTGTTGAGACTATAGAGAAACATGCTAAAAAAGGAGCGGAAGTTTTATTAATTATGTATGGACTAAACCCGTCTCAAGTTAAACTTGCTCAAGCGGAAGCTAAGAAATATGGTATGGGTACTATTGGTGAATTAGGTTTTACAAGCTATAAAAAAGGAATGGAACTAGGTATTGATGCTTTTGTACATACTACACGTTACTCTTTAGATATAGCACCTGATACTTTGGCTAAAAAAGTAGCCGCTGAGCCTTTTAGTAATGATTTAGGAAGTCCGAAATGGAGGTATTATAAGTTATTAACTAATTTAGATTCGACCAATATATCATTGTTAAATCATGCAAGAAGAATCGGGAAATCTAATTCGTACATACAGCCAACTTTTGCATTACTCTATTTAGATATGCCTTTTAGTAAGAATCCTTGGAAAGAAAAAGTTGCACAAATTATTGATATAAAAGATATAAATCGACCTGCAGATACCCTAACAGGAAAACATAATTATCCGCTTGAAGAGCTAAAAGCATATCAAAAATTGGGGAAGCAAGAATTAATGATAGAAAAGATTTATCATACAAATGGAGCAAAGTATTTGTCTGGAAGTGCAACAGATGTTTGGGGCTCTATGCCAGGAATTTCTTTGCATCAAGAATTGGAAGTTTTACACAGAATAGGTCTGTCAAACAGAGAAGTTATAGCAACAAGCACTTCTAATTTTAATGAAGCTTACGGGTTTAAATTCGGAAAAATTAAAAAAGGGTTTAAAGCGAATATTTTGATTTTAGATAAAAATCCTTTAGATGATATCGTAAATTTAAAAGGAAGTAAAAGGCTTGTTTTAAATGGTAAAGAAATTAATTTGGAAGAATTGTTAACCAGCAGTTCACGATAATATATAAATATTGAAAATGAAAAATGAAAAATACACTCTTTTTTTTAGTCTTATGGATGAATTTTTGCTTAAATGCCCAAGATGGAAAAATAATTAACAGGCAAGAATACGATTGGAAAAAGGATATGGCTATTTCCAACATTGTTTTTAAGGAAGGAAAACTTCAAGAAAAATTCCAATATTTAAATGGAGTAACCATTGAAAAAATAACTTATGAAAGTGACGGATTAAAAGTTAAAGGATATTTGGTGCAGCCCAAGGATAAAGAAAAACATCCTTGTATAATTTATAACCGAGGCGGAAATAAAGAGTTTGGTAAACTAAGTACGAAAAAAGCCGTATTTATTTTGGCTAGAGTCGCTTCTTGGGGTTATGTCGTTGCTGCGAGTCAGTATCGTGGAAATGATGGTGGTGAAGGGAAAGAAGAATTTGGTGGAAAAGATGTTAATGATGTATTGAATTTAATTCCACTTTTTGATAATTTAAAAACTACTGACACTACAAAAATGGGAATTTATGGCTGGTCAAGAGGTGGCATGATGACTTATTTGGCATTGACTAAAACAAATAAATTTAAAGCTGCTGTTGTTGGAGGAGGATTGAGTGATTTACGCTCATGGATTAAGACAAGAAAAGATACGATTGAATCTGTCTACTATAAAAACATTCCTAATTATGCAGAAAACAAATCAAAAGCAATAAATGACCGTTCAGCCATTTATCAAGTTGAAAATATTTCTAAAAACACACCTGTTTTAATGGTTCATGGTACTGCTGATTGGCGTGTGGTTCCTGAGATGGCACTTGATTTGTCAAAAGCATTTATTTTAAATAAAATACCACATCGTTTGGTTTTGTTTGAAGGAGGAAATCATGGATTATCTGAGTTCAACTCAGAAGTAAATGATTTAGCTAAACAATGGTTTGAAGATTATTTAAAAAAGGATAAAAATCTTCCGGATTTAAATCCGCATGGAAAATAATATTGCAAAATACTAAAAATGAAACGAATATGTTAAATTTTTAATATATAAGCGAATAATTAACTTGCCTATCTGTATGGCATATAACGAAAAGCATGTATTATCTAAAAAGTAATAAAATTTAAACAGATGAAAAGAAGAGCGTTTATAACAAATACAGCTGCAGTTTCTGCACTACCTTTCCTTCCTAAGTTAAGTTCAGGAATTTCTGTAAATTCTAAGGGTATAGAAGAATTACTTCATAAATATTTACCTGTGAATTTTTATAGAGACGGTTTAGATCTTTCACCTACATTGTATGCTCAATTATTAGAACTGCTCACTCAAGAGAAGGGTTTTGAACCAGATGCTTACGGACTTGGAGGGATGATACATCAATTTGAAGAGAAAGTAGCATTAGTTCTTGGTAAAGAGAAAGCCATTTTCATGCCAACGGGTACACTTGCCAATCATATTGCGTTGAGAAAACATTGTACCACTAATAAAAGAGCAATAGTACAATATGAATCACATATCAATAGAGATTCAGGAGATTGTGCAACTACTTTAAGCGGAATTAATTTAATTACCCTCGGAAGTAAAAATAGTATTTATACGCTTGATGAATTACAATCTTTATTAAAAGATAATCAAAACGGAAAAGTAAAAACACCTATTGGAGTTTTATCCTTAGAAACTCCAATTAGACGCAAAAATTTACAAAGAATTCCATTTAGTGAAATAGAAACAATTACTAGTGTTGCTAAAGAAAACAACATCGCTCTTCATTTAGATGGAGCAAGGCTTTATATTGATGCTGCATTTTCTGGTAAGGATATTAAAGAATACACCAAATTGTTTGATACCGTTTATCTTTCAATGTATAAATCATTTAACGCTGTTAGCGGTGCAATTTTAGCAGGATCAAAAAAAATCATTGATGGTTTACACAATGAACGTAGAATGTTTGGTGGTGGTTTGCCTTCATCATGGCAACAGATAGCTATAGCGGATTATTTCTTTGATAATTATGCCAATCGTTATTCAAAAGCATTAGAACAATTTGATGTATTCAAATCTTTAATTGAGAAAAGTGAAAAGTTTCAAATTTCAGCATTAAAAAATGGAAGTAGCGTTTTTAAATTGACTTCTAAAAAGAGTATTAATGCTGTACAATTAAAAAAGTCATTGACTAAAGAGCAAATATTTTTACCCAATTGGAATGAAAAAGACCAATGCTTTTACATAAAAGTAAATGATTCTTTGGTTTATAATAATATGCAAAAGGTTGCTAAATTATTTTTGAAATTATAAATCTTGATTTTTAGCGAAGTTGTAATTTTATTTGTTAGAGGATTACTTGTTTCACTCAAGGCACATTTTTAAGTTTTGTGAAGAATACAATTATTCAAGAAAGTCAGGTAAACCTTTATGGTCTGAATTGACAAGAGGTATTTTCCATAAGTTAGCTTTGTCTCCCCAATTGCTAAGTATAAGCCATTGTTTTTCTTCCCAATAGGTAGACGAACTAAATGATATGGTGTTATCATTTAGATGTGCAATTTCTGTCCATGTTTTAAAATCTCTAGTATGCATTATGCGTCCGTTTTTTGTGCCTACATAGACATTGCCATACGGATCTTGACTTAAGGTATGGTATCCAGAAATTTGAAAAATAGATTCAAAAGTGTGTGTAATTGCCTGATCTGACTTATCAATTTCTATAAATGATGTTGCATCTGAAGAAAGAGCCACAAGATGATTATTAACGATATACAAACGTGTTGCACATCTTATTTCTGCATTTGATATGCGAGACCATGTTTGTCCCTTATCTAAACTTTTTGCAATACCACAAATTCCAGAGAACTCATCATTGTATTGTGCATAGAGTCTATTTTCAATACCAATAATATCATAGGAACGATAAAGACCAATTCCATTACTTCTGTCAGCTACTTTTGTCCAAGTATTACCTGAGTCAATTGTTTTAAAAATAAATCCTGAGGGTGTAGCATCAGTTTTATTTTCGGTGTCAGCCATATGTCCAGATCCAGCATAGTATAAGGTGTTTGTTGTGTTGTCAAACCATGTTCCCCAGCCATGTACAATATTGGGTAGATTTCTGTTTTTTATCACATTCTTAGTGCCTGTATCGATGGTATAGAAATTTCCCCAATCCCATTCACTATTGTATTTTCCAGACTCATTATTGTCATTAAGGATGTCTCCACAGCACGGGTCAGCACCAGGAATAGCAATGTTATTACCATATTTAGAAAAGGCCATTATACCTTGTTCGTTGATTGATTGTAAATAAGTTAAAGAGTTCTCACCCTCTTTATACGTAGCGATAGCAGCACTATTGGTGGCTGCGGGCAATGAACGTCCAAGACCAAGATATAATGTATTACCTTTAGCAACTATAGGATAAATGCCAAAATAGTTGACGTTATTGTATAAAAAATCAGTACTGTAACCTGTTGCAGTTTCATATGAATTTGCTAATTCATCATCATTGAATAATTTTTCAATTATAGGAGCTGGTTTGTCTACAATCTTGTTGTCATCGTTACTACAGCTAAAGAATAAGATCGAAAAAAGGAAGAGAAAAATATTTTTTTTAAGAATGTAATTGTTGCTTGTTAGTAAACTCATTTTACAAAAGTAGACTATTATTTGTTATTGGTAAGTTGATAGAGGATTAGCTTCTAATTATAAATATAATGTTTGTCAATGCTTTAAAATGTCATTTTTTAGCATGATTCATCGAACCAAACACTACAATCAAAAAGAACTATGTAAAATCAAAATATATTCGTTTTTACGATATAAAGATATAGTTATATATTCTAAATTTAAATTATTTGTGTAAATTGTAAACTGTAAATTATAAACATTTAAATTTGCTTATTATGGTAAAAATACTCATTATGAAAGATGTGCAACTTACTTATAAAAGCAGAGTAAAACTACAAATTTATTTTCCTTTCAAGTAAACAATTCATACTTATCTATTTTAGTTTAAAATAATGTTTATTTCAGTACTTAAAGTACCTTTAAATATAAAATATTAAACTAAAAACAATACATTTGTTTAAAAAAAGTTATATATTAGTACTATGAGTACCAAAAAAAGAAATAAAATAAACCTATTATTAAGTTCTCGTCCTCGTGGAATCGTATTTTTATCTTCATGGCTGACCAAAGAGGGGTATAGTTTAGACCTTCAAAAAAGGTATAAAAATAGTGGTTGGTTTCAATCGATAGGAGTAGGAGCAATGATACGTAATGGAGATGTGGTAGGATATGAGGGTGCAATATATGCTTTACAACAGCAATTGGGTTTTAATGTCCATTCAGGGGGAAAAACGGCCTTGGCATTGCTTGGAAAAACGCATTATTTAGAGTTTGCATCCAATAAGGTTACCATATTTGGTGGTAAGAACGAAAAATTGCCAGCTTGGTTTTTAAAACATGATTGGGGGTTGAAAATAGAGTATTATAATTCTTCTTTTCTTCCTTCTGGCTTAGGGCTTACAGAGGTTGAACTTAAATCATTTACCATAAAAATTTCTAGCATGGCACGTGCAATAATGGAGTGTCTATATCTAAGTCCTAAGCATCAAGAATTATTTGAATGCTATGAATTGATGCAAGGCTTAAATAACCTAAGACCCAATTTAGTACAAGAGTTATTGGAACAATGTACATCTGTTAAAGTAAAACGTTTATTTATGTATATGGCGGATAAATCAGGGCATGATTGGGTAAATTATCTAAATTTAGAAAAAATAGATTTAGGGAAAGGCAAACGAAGTTTGGTGAAAAATGGTGTTTACGTTTCTAAATATCAAATAACTGTCCCAAGAGAATTAGAAGAAAATGAAACGAGCATGTAAAGAGCGTTGTTACCTAAGGGAATGATTAATAGCGAACAGCATGTGTCCTTTAAATAACAATAACAATAAACACATGAATAATCAACATTATAAAAAGCAAGTAGCTCTTTTGCTAAATGTATTGCCCGAAGTAGCAAAGGAAAGTTGTTTTGCCTTACACGGAGGTACAGCTATAAACCTTTTTGTGCGTGAAATGCCACGATTATCTGTGGATATAGATTTGACATATATACCAATTGAAAATAGAAATAGTACTTTAAAAAATATTTCAGACGCATTAGAAAGGATTAAGTCAAACATTGAGAATACCATCTTAAAGAGTAATATTATCCATCAAAAAGAAATATTAAAGCTACTTATCTCTACTCGTGATGCACAAATAAAATTAGAAGTAAATCAAGCTATTAGAAGGCTAATTAATAATTCAAATAAATTAGAACTTTGTGAAGTTGCACAAAAAGAATATGATGTTTTTTGTGCAATTCAAATAGTGCCTTTAGAACAACTTTATGGAGGTAAAATTTGTGCAGCTTTAGACCGACAACATCCTCGAGATTTATTTGATGTCAATTATCTATTAAAAAATGAAGGATTTACTAATACAATTAAAAAGGGATTTTTATTTTCTCTTTTGAGTAGTAATAGACCAATTAATGAAATGTTATTTCCCAATTTATTGGATATGAGATTGTCAATGACTAATCAATTTGAAGGCATGAGCAAAGAATTATTTTCTTATGATGATTTTGAAAAAACAAGAAATGAATTAATAGGGGCAATCCATAATAGTTTAACCGCTGAGGATAAAAAGTTTTTATTAGCGTTTAAGAATTTAACACCAGATTGGAGTATTTATAATTTTGAAAATTTTCCTGCAATCCAATGGAAACTAAAAAACCTTAAAGTATTAAAAGAAAACAATCCTAAAAAACACAAAGCTTTATATGAGCATCTCAAAGAAAAATTAGATAAAATAATAATTAGATAAAATGACACACCGAATTGTACACCTATTAGGTGCTTTTAATTGAATTTAAGCGAAATCAAAAAATATTAATAATACAGATAAGTATATTGTTAGTTGTTTATGACCTCTCATAAATTAGATTCTAGGGGTGAGAGGATTAGCTTCTAATTATAATTATAATGTTTGTCAATGCTTTACTTGTTTTTTTACAAAATTGACCGAATCATAAACAACAATCAAAAAGAATTATGTGAAAACAAATTTTAGTTAGGCTACTTAGTTAATGAACTATCAATGCAAATATATTTATCAATCATATTCACTATTTTTTATAGTAAAATAAGTATAACACTCTTAGCCATAATCTTAGTGTAAAGAGCTCGATTATCAATATCAGTATACAAAAACAAAATCTTGGACTATTCTGGAAGAACTGAAGCGTTTTTCAATTCGAAACGTCCTATATAATAGAAAGGTTCTTAAATAACCAATAAATAAAGAAGCTAATAGAAAAAATAGTAACTTTGAATTATCTATAATAAATCAAAGTTTGTTCAGTTAATGAAAGTCATTTTTTCAATATATATATTTATATTTTCTACGTTGTGTTTTCCCCAGCATAAAATAGATAGTCTAAAAACAGTTCTTGATAGTAAGGCTTTAACAACGGAATCACAAATAGACATTATTAATGAAATAGGTTATCTCTATTGGATTGTAGATTCTAAAAAGTCTTTAGAGTACGGTAAAAAAGGATTGAAATTAGCCGATAGTCTTAATTTCCTCAAAGGTCAAGCTAAAGCCAACCGCGTACTTGGCGTTGCTTATTGGTCGCAAGGAAATCACTTAGATGCTATTAAGCACCTATCTGAAGCTTTAGAGCAAAATAAAAGTTTGAAGAATGCTGAGGGCATGGCCAATAACACCTTAAATCTTGCAATGGTATATGCTGCATTAAATGATGATGACAAAGCATTAAGTATGTATGAAAGTGCTATCGACCAATTCACTGCCTTAAATCTCAAATCTAGGATTGCCACAACCTTCACTAAAATTGCATCACTATATATAAAACAAGATCGACTTTATGAAGCTAAAGATTATCTCATAAATGCATTAAAAATACACAAAGAAGCAGATTTCACTTATGGGATTGCAGAAGTTCATAATCGCCTTGGTATTTTGTATACTAAGCTAAATGAAAAGGAGTTAGCATACTACCATATTGAAAAATCAATAACTAATGGTCGAAAGGTGAATGATTTTGATGGAATGACGAGTAACCTTATTCAGTATGGGAAAGTTTTGATGCTAGATAATGAATTTAAAACCGCAGAAGAGCATTTTGTATTAGCAATTGAAAGAGCCAAAGAGCATAACTTGAAACGTTATGAACTAGAAGCCTATAATGAGCTAAAAGAATTAAAACGACTTGCAGGAAAACCAGATGAAGCTCTAACATATTATGATAAATATGTGTCTTTAAAAGATAGTATTTTCAATTCAGAAAAAACATTGCGTATTTCAGCATTAGAATTTAACAACGAAATTGAAGCTAAAGAGAAAGAACTTGAGCTATTTGCCGAAAAAGAACGCACCAATAATTATATTAAATGGAGCTTAATAATTGGTTTGGTTAGCCTTATGTTTATTACCATATTTTATTTTCTTAATTTAAAGAAACGTCTCGCACAAAGAAGAGAATTGCATATTACCAAGGAAGAGTTTCACAAAACAGAATTAGAAAATGCTAAGCTAAAACAGCAAGAGCTAACACAACAACTAGATTATAAAAACAAAGAGTTGACTTCGTACACGCTTAATTTTGTGCAGAAAAGTAAGTTATTTAATGAACTTAAAGAAAAAATTGAAACTTTAAAAGAGGCTACACCTAAACAACAAGAAAGCATAATTAGAGAACTAAATCGCGTTATAAAACAACATATTAATATTGATAGAAATTGGGAAGATTTTAAACGTTATTTTGAGGATGTTCACACAGGTTTTATTGAGACATTGAAAGAAAAACATTCTGATTTAAGCTCCAATGATTTGAAAATTTGTGCATTAACACGCCTTAATTTAAACATAAAAGAATCTGCTGCAATTTTAGGTATTACTCCTGAAAGTGTAAAAACTGCACGTTACAGGCTCCGAAAAAAACTCAATTTGGAGCAAAATGAAGAGCTTTTAAGCTACTTTTTGAGAATAAAAAGTTAATATTTTAATTTTAGTGACTTTTTTCTTTACCATTTTCTTAAATTTTCACATTTTATTAATTTCTGGTTATCAATACGTTAAAAATTGTTGTTGACTTGTTGTTTACCTTTTTAGGTTAAAATCAAAAGTGGTCTATCTAAATTATTAGGATAGACCACTTTTTGTATACGCGATTTATTTTAAATCTCTTTCCTCCACCTATAGATTTGCAGCATCATTCACTAACAATACAAATAGATATGCATTATTTAAAAACAAAAAAGTATGAACCGTCACTAAAACAAATCTGGTTCAGAAGAAAAAACAACATTAAGAAAAAATTAAATCAACAAAAAATATTTTAAAATAAAAAACATAACAAATAGAAATTATGAAAAAAATAAGCATTTTTTTTGGAACCCTACTACTAGCAATGGTAGTGAGTTTTTTAGTAACTAAAAAAGCAAAAAGCAAATCAAAGGCTAAGCCACTTTTAGCCTATAATTTTGTCAAGTGTACACCTGCTAAATTTTTGTTGGGAGCAGTAGATACAACAAAGCAAATTTCACCATTATTTAATAATTTAGGAAATCTTAGTTTTAAAATTTCTACAACAAATGACAGAGTACAGGCTTTTTTTAATCAAGGATTAAAACTGAGTTATGCCTTTAATCATGCAGAAGCACATCGCTCTTTTATGGAAGCGGCAAGATTAGCACCAAATATAGCTATGAATTATTGGGGACAGGCATTTGCTTTAGGTCCTAATATAAATGATCCTCAGCCAGAAGATGAACGTAAGCAAAAATATAATGAGGCTATCGCTAAAGCGAAAGAATTAGCATTTAGAGCTACACCAAAAGAAAAAGCATTAATTAAAGCATTATCTGCAAGATATAGCGAAGATTTAAGTAAAGACGTTGCTGAATTGAATATGGCCTATATGCAGGAAATGACCAAAGTGGTTAAAATGTATCCTGAAGATGCTAATATTCAAATTCTATATGCCGCATCAGTAATGAATACAGTGCCTTGGAATTATTGGGATAAGGATGGAAAACCATCTCCTAATATTAATGAAGCGAAAGTTGCCTTAGAAAAAGCTATGAAACTTGAACCAGAGAACCCAGGTGGACACCATTATTATATCCACATGGTAGAACTTCCTTTTCCAGACCTTGGCGTTGAAAGTGCTGATAAATTATCATCATTAATGCCTGGAGCTGGACATATTGTTCATATGCCTTCGCATATTTATATTCGAGTAGGTAGATATAAAGATGCAGTAAAAGTTAATCAAGCGGCAATATTAGCAGATGAAGACTATATCTCTCAATGTTTTTCACAGGGGTTATATCCATTAGGTTATTATCCTCATAATATTCATTTTTTATGGTCTTCGGCGAGTTTATTAGGCAGTAGTGAACTTGCCATTGACGCCGCAAAGAAAACGGCAGAAAAAGTGCCTGCAGGCGAATTTATTGAAATGCCATTTTTACAAGATTTTGCCTCAACTCCACTACTTGCATATACAAGATTCGGAAAATGGAATGAAATTTTATCAACTCCAGCTCCAAATTCAAAAATCAAGCATTTAAGCCTGATACGGTATTATGCCAGAGGGATTGCTTTTATTAGAAAAGGAAATATAAAAGATGCTGAAGAAGAATTAATGGCTATTAAGACACTTCAAAACGATACAGAGTTAGAAAATTTGGTTGCTACGCCTAACAATAATTCTGCTTCAATTGCATCAATAGCATACGAGGTAGTAGCTGGTGAATTAGCCGCGTTAAAAGGCGATTTATCAAAGGCTATTAAGCACCTTGAAAACGCTGTTGTCTATGAAGATGCACTCGTTTATACCGAGCCTGCCGCTTGGCATATCCCAACACGGCAGAATTTAGGTGCGGTTTTGATGAAAGCGAAAAAGTATAAAGAAGCTGAGGGTGTATATAAAGAAGATTTAGAGGTACTAAGACAAAATGGATGGTCATTAATAGGATTATACAATGCCTATACAGCTCAAGGTAAAACTAGTGATGCTAAGAAAATAAAGAAAGAATTCAATAAAGCTTGGGAAGAAGCGGATATCGATATTACCAATTCAATTTTATAAAATCTTTTAAAATGAAAAAGTCTAAAAATCTACTATCAATTTCAATACTACTAATTGTTTTGTTAGTGGTAGGTGTAGCTCAAGCATTAAACTACCTGTCCAAAACTTATAAGTTAGCCATATACAACCCTGCTGATTTAAACCCAGAATTGGTTGACGAAAGTTTAAGGAGTATAAATGAAGGTCATACGGTTGCCGATTTTGAATTGATAAATCAAAACGGTGAAACCATTACTCAAGAGGTTTATAAAGATAAAATTTATGTCGTTGATTTCTTTTTTTCGAGCTGCCCGACAATTTGTCCTGTAATGTTTAATAACATGGCTAGAATTCAAAAAGAATTTATAAATGACGACAACATAATGCTTTTGTCTTTATCGGTAACACCAGAATCTGATAGCGTTCCAAGGTTGCGAGAGTATGCCAATAGTAAAGGTGTGAATGACTCTAAATGGAATGTAACGACAGGCAATAAAAAGCACATTTACGAACTAGCCCGCAAAAGTTATTTTGCCGTTACAGATGAAGGAGATGGCGGACTACAAGATTTTATTCATACATCGAATTTTATCCTAGTTGATAAAGACAAACAAATAAGAGGCATTTATGATGGTATTAAAGATGATGAAATCCTACGCTTAATAGAAGAAATTAAAATTTTACCTAAAGATTAAACATTTAAATATAAACAACAATTAAAATTAAAACTTTACACATTATGAAAAATTTATCAAAAATCACCTATTTCTTATTAATTACTCTAATTGCTAGTTGTAGTAGCGATAGTACCGAAGATATTATCGAAGATCCCAAAGAACCGGTTGGAGAAATCACATATAAATCACATATAAAATCAATCGTTGATTCTAAGTGTGTTGGATGTCACGCCAGTCCTCCAAAAAATGGAGCCCCTTCATCTTTTATAAATTTTACTCAAGTAGAGGGGAAAAGTAGCGGAATTCTTAAGAGAATGGATGAAGGAACTATGCCTCCATCTGGTAGATTACCCCAAGAATCAATAGATTTAGTTAAAGAATGGATTAATCAAGGAAAAAAAGAATAATATTTTATCATGAATTCTAAACAAATAAATATCATAATAGTTTGTACTCTCTTTATACTTTTTAGTACGAACTACGCATTTAGTCAAGATAAATATCTTGATAAAAGTGGAAATATCGAGTTTGAAGCGTCTCAACAAACCTTTGAACCCGTTGAAGCAAAAAACGAATCTGTTACTGCCATATTAAATGTAGCTACTGGAGAATTTGCAGCTTTAGCATTGGCAAAAGGATTTCGGTTTAAAAACTCATTAATGGAAGAACATTTTAATGAAAACTACATTGAATCTGATGATTACCCAAAAATAGTTTTTAAAGGAAAGTTGCTAGATTTTAACTTTAGTTTGTTATCAAAAACTGAAACAAAGTTTGAGGTAAAAGGCAAACTTCAATTACATGGAAAAGAAAAGGAATTATTAATTCCATTATCGTTAAGCAAGCAGAATGGGTTGATATTAATAAATGGATCATTTTTAGTAGCTCCAGAAGATTTCAATATTTCCATACCTAAAATTGTAAGAGGTAAAATTGCTAAAGAAGCAAGCATTCAGTTTAACTTTAAGCTTAAAATGAAATGAAAAAAAGTAAATTAATTTCAGCAATTGCTTTTCTTCTTGCTATCCTACTTTTTTACGCTGGGTATGGCTATATATACAAGGAGCATAGAGATATTTCAAATGAAAAAGCTGTAATAACCAAATCGGCAACTAAATTATATTCCCTATTAATAGAAAATGAAAATACCACATCTAAGGAATATATTGATAAAACTGTAATTGTTAATGGAAAGGTTACCGAGGTAGATGAGAACACTATTGTTTTAAATAATAAAATTCAGGTTGTTTTTAAAAATAATTTTAACCGAAAATTACTAAACAAATCAATAATAATTAAGGGAAGGTATATTGGCTTTGATGACCTTTTAGAGCTTATAAAAATAGACCAAGCCACTCAAATTAATAAATAATATTATGAAAAAAGTATTTAATATAATAGTAATAATAATACCTCTAATTGTATTTTCACAAGAAGATTTACTACTAGAGATAGATAATAAAGAAGATAATTACTTTGAACAATCAGCATTTAAGGGATTAAAGATTGTAAACTTTGAATCCACAAAAATGGTGACCAAAAAAGAGCTTTATTTTGTGGTTTCTCATAGATTTTCTTCTATAGAAAACGGTATTGACGACTTTTTTGGACTTGACCAAGCAGTGACGCGATTAAACTTTGTTTATGGCTTGTCAGATGGTATAAACATTGGAATTTCTAGGAGTTCCTTTCAAAAAGTATATGATGCTTCTTTAAAGTATAGAATGTTGCGACAAAAGAAAAACGGATTCCCTTTTACTATTGTTGGATACCATAGTTTTACAATTAATACAGCACTTGAAAAAGATAATTTACCAAAATTAGAATTTAAGCATAGATTGGGTTATACCTCACAGCTTTTGATTTCAAGAAAATTCAGCAAAAAAATGTCTTTACAATTAGTTCCTACGCTTTTTCACGAAAATTATGTTACAATAGATAATCAAAACAATACTCAATATGCCATTGGCATTGGAGGCCGGCATAAACTATCAAATAGGTGGTCTATAAATATAGATTATGGAATGCATTTGAATAGGGCAACAGGATCTCCTTTTAAAAATCCGTTATCTATTGGTTTTGATTTAGAAACAGGTGGACATGTATTTCAGTTACATTTTACAAACTCTCAACAAATGAATGCAAACGGTTTTTTAGGTAATGCTACAGGAGATTGGAGAGATGGCGATATTTTCTTTGGCTTTAACTTATCAAGAGTTTTTTAATTATGCAAACACTAGGATTTGCCAATATAACTGTTCAAAATTTATTTAATGATGGTTGTACACAAAAAATAAAGAAGGAATTGGTGAAAGTTGAAGATATATTAAATCTAAACTTATCTACTGAAAAGGCAACAGTAACATTAAGTTTTACTTCTGCCAATACATTATCAACTGTTTTAAACCTTTTAGAAGAATTAGGATATCCTCCAATTGAGGGTTAATTTAAAAGTAAAAATTTTATGAATCACTTAGAATTACAAAAACTAAAATTGGAACTAGCAATCAAATCAAAAAAAGGGACAGACTTTATTCTTGCAGCTTGTTTTGTTTGGTTTAGCATTTCGTATGTTTGGGTAATAGATGGAGCATCTTATAATAAAAGCGTAATCACCTTTATTGTTGGAGCCTTGCTACTTCCTTTAGCATTTAGTTTATCCAAAATTCTAAAAACAGATTGGAAAGTAGATAAAAACCCTTTACAACCATTGGGTCTCTGGCTTAATTTTGCACAACTGTTCTATTTCCCTTTTTTAATATTCGTCTTATTGACATTGCCAGATTATTTTGTCATGACATATGCAATTATTACAGGAGCTCATTTATTTCCATATGCATGGTTATATGACGATATCAGTTATGCAATTATAGCTGGAATTATCTCTGCGGCTAGTTTAATTATAGGGCTTAATGTATCTGAAGAAGCCATGTTTTTTATCCCATTGTTTACTGCGGTGTCATTATTAATCATGTTCATTATTCTTTGGTTTTCAATACCAGCAACACTTAGAAATTATATCAACATAAAGGACGATTCAGAAGTTCAATTATAAATAATGAATAAATCAAAATGAATACAAAATTAATACTGATATCAAGTGCAGTTATTTTGGGAACTACGGGAATACTATTGACTTTTATTCCTGACGTAATATTAAGTCATCTTAGTATTGAAGAAAATATGACCGCTCTGTTCCTGATGCAAATTCTCGGAGCACTTTATTTCGCTTTTGCCATGTTGAATTGGACGACTAGGACGAGTTTAATAGGTGGTATTTATAACCGTCCAATAGCCATTGCTAATTTTACTCATTTTTTAATAGCTGGACTTGCCTTAATCAAAGGGATAATTTCTAATCCTAGTCTCTCTTCTACAATTTGGACAGCTGGAATATTTTATTGTGTATTCGGTATTTTCTTTGTGACAATATTATTTAGGCACCCCCATAAACGAAACGAAATGGAATGAATAAACGAAAGCCAAGCCCCAAGAATTTTTAAATGGTTATTCATAGCATTTGTTCTTTTAATAAAGATTAATAATTATCATAACCATTAATCGAAAATCATGAATAAAATAATTATAAAATTTTTACAAATATTCTTTAAAAAGAGTGTAATTTTTAAGAATGGTTTCAATTTTAACTCTGCTTATAGAAGAAGTACAGGACGTATTTATTTTGTCTCAGATGATTTGCAAACTATAAAAGTAAAAATTCCTTTAAGCTATAAAAATAGAAATTATGTTGGTACTATGTTTGGAGGAGCGATGTCTGCCGCTACTGACCCTATATATATGATTCAGCTCATTACAATTTTAGGTAATGATTATGTGGTTTGGGACAAATCGGCTTCTATTCGATTTAAACGTCCAGGCAATAAAACATTATATGCGTACTTCATTATTAGTAATAAATTTCTGGAACAGATTAAGAGCGACATAAGTATACACAATGGGTAGTGTCCAATTCTGTGTGTCTGCTTCATCTCGACTTATAAGATTTGAAGCGTGCAAATTTTAGTTAAAATTTCACTTTTTCATTTAATTTTTCATCAAATTTAAAATTATATATTGGATA
>Ga0209633_10000927_pt1 | contig 32123 bp, 28 predicted proteins | sample Cruoilmetagenom1_FD_187290 | JGI IMG/M metagenome (GOLD analysis project Ga0209633, IMG submission 187290) | Oil polluted marine microbial communities from Coal Oil Point, Santa Barbara, California, USA - Sample 1 (SPAdes) (version 2) | ecosystem: Environmental > Aquatic > Marine > Oil seeps ... | reverse complement strand
AGGACGGAGCAGCCGATACAGGAAAGAACATGAAATTCCCGGCCTGCAAACCTGGCCGGATATGGATATTCCTGAATCAGTATCCATCCCCGGAGGAGCAGTTCTCTGGCCGGCATTGGTGTCAGAGGGTACAACTGCGGCTCTCCGCTATCTTGATAATAGAAATGAGGCGCAGGCTGCTCACAAGAAGGGACTGGCCATTCTGGCAGTAATCCATTGGAACAGGGAAATCAGGGATTTCAAAAAGACACTGCATATCAGCGGGGAGTCCAGGGTAATTGCAAACTATATCGGCGGGGCGGCAATACTTGAAAAAGCACTTTGGCAGCGTATAATCGCCGATATATTCGCTGCGGATTGTGTAAGAGAAAAAAAAGTCTGGGATAAAGTGCTCAAAGACGGCGGTGGAGAAATCCATTCAACTGCTGCAGGGTATCTGGAGCAGATCTCCACTGTGCTCTCCTGTTATTCTGAGCAGCGTAAAATTCTCACCACTCTGGAGACTCGCAGCCACAGGCCTGATTTCATCAAAGCCAGATTGACAGATCTTGAAGAAATACTCACAGGCGAATTTATCCTTCGTTATGAACCAGAAACCTGGAAATCCCTGCCCAGATGGATGAAGGCGGTTGTTTCCCGGGCCAGAAAAGGAACTGCAGACCCATTAAAAGAAAAAAATGCTTTGAAAATATGGAATCCTCTGAAAGAACAGCTTGATGATATTAAAGACAATCTTTCTCCCATGTCAGGGAGTGAAAAACGCAAGTCCCTTGCGGAAGCACGGATAATGATAGAAGAGTTGAAAGTTGCTCTTTTTGCCGCCGGGGATGTCCGTCCTGCCGGGAAAATATCTGAAAGCCGGATGAGTAAAAAACTGGAAGAAGTGAAGAGACTGCTTTAGATTCCATCTCTACCGTCTATCTGGCAAAGTATGAAAGCAGAGCTGTAAACGAGGCATTGGCATCAATAGTCGGTTCGTTCGTTGCCCAGGACTCGCTGTTATCCTCATAACACAATGCCGGAGGTACCCCTTTGTTCCACAGCTTGCTGAGAACCATATCTCCGCCAGACCCCTCTTCAACAGCACCATTCGGGCCTTCGCCCACAATCCCCCCAACAGCCTGTTTCAGGTGGATACTCAAATTATGATGGGGATATTCAACAGGATTTCCTCCAATTCCTGAAAGAAATATTTTTGAAAGACCGTTACTTCCCAACAGGTACTGCAACTGCCTGTAGGCAGTTCGTAGATAAATCTGATTCTTGAACAGAGCGTAGGCCATAAGCAGTTCCAGTCCGTTGGCACTGACAACCTGGTTGGACCCCCAGACATAGGCAAAATCACCGCTTCTTCCCCTCAGCGCAGTGTGAAACAGCGATTGCTGAGAAACATCCACTATCAAATCAGCCTGTTTTTTGAAATTCTCCAGAACCTCTTTATATAATACTCCCTTGGTGTCTGCCGTATTGAGATAGGCAAAGAGGGCCAGTCCGTAGGGCTCAGACCAGTCCATTTTTACGAAATCTCCATTTACTTTACTTTTTCTAAAGAGTTTTTCAAAATCGTTTAAAACTTCATCTTCACCGGCAAGAGCAAAAATTTCAGCAGCTGCCCACATCCGGACATGATCCTCGGATCCGATAAAATCATAACCTCCCTGCATTGGGTACTTTGATTTTAATGGGTTCTGAAAACCACCTGGTGGAAACTGATTTGGGTTCTCTTTTAACCAGTTGTAACTCTTTAGAGCAGCAGTTCTGCATCGATAGGCGAAATCCTTATCGTAGGGCTCCAGTATCAAAGCGCCCCGTGCCAGAGCCGCGGTGAAGTAAGCTGTATCCGAGCTTGTCGGGCCGAAAATAAAAAGGGGTTCGCTATTATCCGCCGGGACGGTACCCATCTCGGGATAATCCAGGGTGGTTACTTTATGATAAACAGATCCCTCATCAGTCTGCATCTTCAGCATCCAGGAGAGTTCCCATTTTATTTCATCAAGGAGATCGGGTATTCCGTTTCCACTTTCCGGGATATCAAGTGAACCGTCCGTATGAAATTGAGGATTTATTGAAAATGCGTACAACAGCTGATTTACAGAAAATGCTGCCGTTGGAATGTATCGTCCGAAATCCCCGGCATCGTACCACCCTCCATGGACATCCTTTTTAACTGCCTGTGCATCCCAGAGTACGGCATCCTGAAGATGCCCTTTTTCAGTCACAGTGCTGTTTTTATCATCCATGGTAATATCAATTCCCGAACGCTGTAAATAAAAGAACCTTGCTGCAAGTGTGAGAGCATCGTTGTATACCCTTTCACCTATGGAGAAAGGATAACTCTCTCCTACACCCTCTGTTTCCAGTATATAGCTTCCGCTTTCCTTGAAATCTGTGAAATCCCCGACATAAATATCCATTCCGGTATCATCATCGAGTCCGGAGTAACCCATCGTTCCTGAATAAACTTCTTCTCCAGATAATGAGTTCCTGATAATGAATTTCCAGGCAGCCTCTGAAGAATACACAATCTTTTCTTCCGATGGGAGGTATCCGATCTGATTCATTTTTACAGGGTTGTATTCCTGGATTCGATGTGCAGGTGCCGTATTGCAGGAACAAAAAATGACTGTTACAGATGTGATTAAAAGCAATTTAAACATTTTTTTCTGTATCAGGTTCGAAGAATTCCTTTTCTTCAAGATTAATCCTTATACTGTTGATATGAATAATAAAAATACACGTTTTCTATTTAAGCTTAGCGTATTTGTATTCCTGCTGTTGAGCATTATAACTACCTTATCTCTTTCAGCAGAAGAAACAATTAATAAAACCGTCTCAGCAGATGTTTTTTTTCCCGCTCTTGAACAGCAGCGGAGTGAGGGCAGCGGAATACTTCTGGATGTTCGGACACCCGGTGAATATACCGACGGCAATGCGCCTACATCGATAAATATCGATTATTATGACAGAGATTTTCAGAGTAAAGTCAGCGCTCTCGACAGAGATGAAACGTATTTTCTTTACTGTCATTCAGGAAACAGGAGCGGGAGAACCCTGAGTATAATGAAGAATCTCGGATTTCAGCATGTGTACGATTTATCCGGAGGGTGGTCCCGTAATTCAACTCGTCTTCTGGCTGTTGAAGAACAGTAAAGGTTTTTAATGAGATACTATCTAAAACAGCGTCTGGCTCATATTGCTCATACGATGGATATCATCAGAAGGGTAATTCTTGCCCTTATCTTCTGGGGTATAGTCTTACTCCTTCTTATAACGGTTCTGGGTAACAGGCCTCCATCGGTTAAACCGGATAGTCTGCTTGTTCTCAATCCTCTTGGCACCCTGGTAGATGCGTATACTTCCCCTGTCAGTTACCGCGGTGTTCCGGTAGGGGGATATCTGAATGAGACTCTTCTGGATGATCTGATTACCGCGCTGGATATGGCATCATCAGATCCGAGAATATCCGGTCTCTGGATAAATCTCAGTAATATGAGCGGAGGGGGAACCGCTGCTGTGGGAGAGCTGGCCGATGCGGTAAAACGATTCGGTGAGAGTGGGAAAAATATTATATCCAGCGCCGATACCTACGATAATGCCCGTTATCGAATCGCATCATCATCAGATTACATACTGGTCGACCGCATCGGGGAAGTATTTCCTTCCGGATATGGGTCCTTTCGGGCGTATTATGCCGAAGGTCTGGAAAAATACGGGGTAAAAGCAGAACTTTTCCGTTCAGGGGAATCAAAAACCGGAGCAGAAAATTACATTCTCGATGGAATGTCCGAGGCTGCCCGCCGGGATGAAACCAGGCTTCTGACAGATCTTTGGGATAGTTGGCTTAACGATGTTGCAGCCAATCGTGGCGTTGATACTGAATATCTCAGCGAATGGATTAATAACTACGATAAGTATCTACTTGACGCTGGAGGAGATGGTTCAAAGTCGGCTCTTGATGCAGGACTTGTCGACCTTGTAGAAACCGGCGGTGTTTTAAAAGAACTTCTAGATGCCCAGTTCGGTACGGATGAATCCCGGAGAATTGATGCTGTTGATTATGTCTCCGGGCAGTTTCATCAAAGGGGAAAAGATGGGACAATCGCCGTTATTCCCATTACCGGCGTTCTGGTTTACGGAGAAGGAGCAGCCGGAAACGCTGGAAGTTCCGATGTTGTACAAACAATAACAACTGCCAGAGAGACACACGGTGTGAAGGCTGTCGTTCTTCGGATAAACAGCCCTGGAGGTGACGTACGAGCTGGTGAGGAAATAAGGCGTGTTCTGGAAGAAACCCGTAAGCAGTGGAACCTCCCTGTTGTGGTTTCCATGGGTAATCTTGCCGCATCCGGTGGGTATTGGATAGCCGCAGAATCAGATCTGATTCTAACAAGACCGGAAACCATTACCGGATCAATCGGTGTTTACAGTATGTCTTTGAGCTTTGAGGAAGCCCTATCCCGGTGGTTAGGGGTGCATATAGACGGTATCGGAACAACACCCTGGGCTGGTTCTACCAATCCTGGGCGAAGTCTTGACGAAAGAACAGCTTCTCTTTACGCATCTTCTGTCAGGGATATCGATGGTATGTTTCGCTCTCTTGTTGCCGAGAAGCGGGGGTTATCAGCAGAAGAAGTTGACAAGCTCGCAGGGGGCATCCCATGGTCTGGAAGCAGAGCTATAGAAAGCGGCCTGGCTGATATCAGCGGAGGTCTGAAGGAAGCTGAAGAATCCGCCGCCGGGCTTGCCGGTTTGGATGAGTGGAATACTATTTATTTTGAGAAGATGGAAAACCCGGGAGAAAAAATGCTGGGGAAACTGCTATGGGGAAAGCACAGTATCCGGGGAGCAACATCAAAGTCTTTCAGGTGGCAAACCAGTATCCTTCCCCGTCTTCGTCGTACAAATAGTCCATAACCCGGGGCCAGGCCGGTTTCTGCATCTCTATGTTCCACTCTTCGAACATGGATTTAAGTTTCTCAACAATCTCAGGTTTTACATCAGCCAGGTTGTTGTTTTCCTCCCGGTCTTCTGCAATGTTGTAGAGCCATATTTTACCATCCTTACCGTTCATCATAAGTTTCCACTGTCGGTACTGAACGATGTGGTTGTAGTCACTCCGCCAGAATAGAGGACGATTGACAGTTTTATCCATTGCAGAATCATCAAGGAGGTTGATTCCATCCATCATCCGATCCTCAGGCAAGGGAATGCCGGCTGATGCCATTATTGTATTGAAGAGATCCATTTGAATTACAGGGCGGCTTTCATTTGAACCTTTTTGAATTACCCCGGGCCATCTCATCATCAAAGGTACAGACAGTCCGCCTTCAAAGTGAGACATTTTACCCCCTCTAAGAGGATCGTTACCCGTAGCCCCGGTGTAGGTTGCTCCGCCATTGTCACTTGAAAAGATAACCAGAGTGTTATCAGCCTCCCCGGTTTCGTCCAGAGTTTTCAGGATCCTGCCCACCGCATCATCCAACTGGGCAATCAGAGCGTAATAAATACGTTTTCGAGGATCTTCAATATTCTGAAATCGGGCCGTATATTTACTGAGAGCCTGAAAAGGCGTATGCGGAGCTGAAAAAGGGATATAGAGGAAAAAAGGATTCTCGGATAAAGCTGCATCACGGATTCGGGAAGAAGCTTCCCTGGCAAATGCATCGGTAAGATGTTCTTTTTCATCAACAACCGTACCATCACGCAATATGGCACTAAATCCTTCTCTATGCTGTTTCCATATATGTTTTTCGCTGAACTCGTCAAACTGCCAGCTTTCTACTCCCTCCTGTTCAGGGTTTATGTAATAGCTGAATGCATCAAGAAATCCGAAAAAAGACTTAAAACCACGGTTGTCTGGAAACTGCAGATCACCATAACCCAGATGCCATTTACCGACAGCATCACAATGATAACCCGATGCTGACAGGGCTTCACTGAGTAGAATTTCAGTAGGAGGCATTCCCTGTCGTTCAATCTGATCAGGGTTGGGAATACTGTGATTGTTTATGAGATACATCGGTTTTGTATTGATAAAGTACTTGAAACCAAGATATTCCAGCTGGTTGCGGGCGTATCGGGTCATGGGTTGGCTGTCAAATCCGTATCGGTTCTGATAGCGTCCGGTTAGGAGTCCAGCCCGGGAAGGGGAGCAAATCGGCGCAGTGGAATAGGCTTGAGCATAGGTGATACCCTGTTCCCCTATAGAATCTATATTGGGTGTGTCGATATAGGGTGAGCCATAGAGGGAAATGTCTGTCATTCCAAGGTCGTCGGCAAGTATTATAACAACATTCGGGCGGTTCTTTAGAGATTTGTTCTGAGCCAGAACATCCAAATATTGGTTTTTTCCATCCTGAAGCTGCGGATCGAACTCGATATCCCATTCATTGCTTTTTAAAGGTCTGATAAGCCAGACCAGAATGACAGCGACAAATGCTGCGAGGGCCAGGGGCAGGCGTCTCTTCACATCGTTATCCTTGTTATTTATATCAATTAAATATATCAGATAAACGAGTTCTTTTGTAGGGTATAGAACCATTTGACAGTTTTGATCGTTAGAGGATTCGAACCTCTGACCTTTGCCTCCGGAGGGCAACGCTCTATCCAGCTGAGCTAAACGACCGTGGTAAGAAACACTATCGATATGCTCCTTTTGAGTCAAGGCGGAAGGATGCTGCTGCTTTTTAGTTTCAGATCTCTTCGGCTGACATGATTTTATTCACCCGGCGATCGTGGCGGTCGGTTCCGCCGTATTCAGTATCCAGGTAGGCTTTGAGCATTTCCACTGGAGATTGGGGATATTCAATACGGCCGCCGAAAGCGATAAACTGGCAGTTGTTATGTTCTTTGGCCATGGCGGCGGCATAGACGTTCTGCGGCAGAGCGCAGCGTATACCTTTAACCTTGTTGGCGGTGATGGAGATTCCGATTCCGGTTCCGCAGCATACAATACCGTGATCGTATCCCCCGGCCAGGAACACCTTAGCAGCCTCTACAGCTTTATCGGGGTAATCTACACTTTCACCGGTTGCGGCTCCTAGGTCAGTTACTTCATGACCTTCACTTTCAAGCCAATTTTTAAGTGTTTCCTTAAGCTCAATAGCGGCATGGTCGTTTGCAATTACAAATTTCATTTATTACTCCAGATAGATTGATGCATTTTAAAGGGTTAACTCAGAAGAGTTTCATCGTTGGTGAGACTCATTCCGCGAATATCATGAAAGCGTTTAACAAGTTCGTCTACAGTCAGCCGGGATTTCTCTTTCCCTTCGGCTTCCAGAATTATCTCACCCCGGTCCATCATTATCAGGCGGTTTCCAAAATCAAGGGCCATCTTCATGTTGTGGGTAACCATCATCACCGTGAGTTTGTAATTGGAGTAAAACCGGCTTGTAAGTTCCAGCACCTTCTCGGCATTCCTGGGGTCTAGAGCTGCTGTATGCTCATCGAGGAGAACAAGATCGGGAGATGAAAGAACCATCATCAGCATGGTGAGGGCCTGACGCTGTCCCCCTGAAAGCTGACCGACATTATCGCTTATCCGATCTTCCAATCCCATCTCCAGCTGAGATAAAAGTTCACGAAATTCATTTTTTTTCTGTTTGTTCAGACTTATCTTCAGTTTTTTCATGCCCTTGTAGCTGGCTATGGTGAGGTTGTCCTGAACACTCATATTACCAGCGGTTCCCATCAGTGGATCTTGAAACACACGACCGATAAATGCAGCCCGTTTGTATTCCGGCCACCGGGTAATATCCACTTTATTCTTACTGATAACACCAGATGTTGGTGGATAAAGGCCGGATACAGCGTTGAACAGGCTGCTCTTGCCGGCACCGTTGGAACCTATAACAGTAACAAAATCACCATGATTGAGTTGAAACGATATATTATTAAGAGCCTCAACCCTGTCGGGAGTCCCTTCTCCGAAAATCAGGGATACATCGCTGAGTTTAATCATTCTGATGCCTCTTCTTCCAACGGCTTAGCAGATCTGTTTTGGTGATGATGAGTGAAAGGATTATAAGCAGTCCTGTAACCAGCTTCAAATCGTTGGGGGTAAGGTGGATGCGGTATCCGTAGTAACGCCCCCCGAACATAATTGCTTTGTAGACAATGGCTCCGGCAATTACCCGGATGAGAAGCCAGTGAATTTTAGAGCTGCGGATAAGAAACTCACCGATCATTACCATTGCAAGTCCGCTGACAACCATTCCCACACCTAAAGAAGCATCGGCAAATCCCTGGTACTGTGCGGCAAAGGCTCCCGATAAAGCAACCAGAGAGTTTGAAACTCCGACTCCGATTATTTTGAGAATTTTTGGATTTGATCCCTGGGCTACCACCATTCTTTCATTACCGCCAAGGGCGCCCAGGGTGAGTCCGAGGTCTGTATGAAAAAAAGCATTCAGCAGAATTACTGCAAGAGCGGCAATTAAGGTAAATAAGAAAAGCTGAGCAATACCGGCGTTCATGAAAGACTCTGTGGCATCAACCAGCGCACTTATCATATGACTCTGTTTGAGCAGGGAAATATTCGCTTTGTTACCCAGCACACGAATGTTAATAGAGTAGAGCATGGTCATGGTGAGTATGCCGGCGAGAAGTGAAGGCACTTTGAGCTCATTGTGAATGACCGCGGTAATTGTTCCGGCAACAGCTCCAGCCAGCATAGCCAGGAGTATGCCCGTCCAGATGGGAAAGCCTCCCACAAGGCTGGTGGCCATTACAGCTGCACCCAGAGGAAAGGAACCGTCTACGGTGAGGTCGGGGAAATCCAGTATGCGGAACGTCATGAACACGCCGAGGGCCATAATGCTGTAAATCAGGCCCTCAACGAAAATACCTTCAATCACTTAGTTGGTTTCAATCTGGCCGTCTTTCACGACAGTTTTAGCTTTGGCGATAAGGTTGGCGGGAACTGTAATTCCAAGTTTTTTTGCAATGTCGAGATTCACAAAAAGTTCGATATCATCAACAGAAGTCATGAACCGGGTTGGGATGGATGCAGGATCGGCACCTTGAAGAACTTCAACAACGAGTCTGCCTGTGGCCTGTCCCATTTTGTGATAATCAAAACCCCATGCGAGAAATACACCATTTTCCGGTGCGGAGCTGGGATCGGCGGAAAGAATGGGAATTCCCTCTTTTGCCGCCACATCTCCCAGAGCGGCCAGTGCGGAAACGACGGTGTTATCGGTACTGACATAAAAAGCATCTACCCGTCCGGCGATGGCCTGAGCGGCCTGTTTCACTTCAGCTGAAGTGGCCACGGTGGAAGGGACAAACTCAATCCCCAACTCATTACAGGCTTTTTCCGCTAATTCTGCCAGGCGGACAGCATTGGCCTCACCGGAACTGTATACATGCCCCAGAGACTTAATGTCTTTAAGTTCTTTGAGAAGGGCTATCTGATCTTTTACAGGGGTCATGTCGGAGATACCGGTGATATTCCCTTCGCTTTTATCAAGGGAGGGGACCAGACCGGCATCAACTGGATCGGTAACAGCGCAGAAGATAACCGGTACGTCTGTAATTACGTTGGCCAGGGCTACTGCGGTAGGGGTTGCTATTCCAACGGCCAGGTCTACTTTGTCTGTTTTAAACTTCTGGGCAATGGACGAAGCTGTGCTCATTTCGCCGTTGGCGTTCTGATTGTCGAAAAATGCATCGGGATACGTTTCCAGCACAACTTCCATAATGCCGTTCTCCAGGGCATCAAGAGCGGGATGAGCGACAATTTTTGTAATTCCGATTGTGAGAGGCTTGTCTTCCGGTATTCCGGTGGCAAAAGTCGAGAATGTTAAAAGGGCAAGCGAAACTGTGCTGAGCAGGGTTTTTTTCATTTTTTTCTCCATTTTTTACGTGATGTTGTTATACATAGAAACGGCTTGGTTGGTCAATTGCAAAACTGTCATGTTGAAAGATTGATGAAATAATGGCATTGAAAGAGAAATTATGTATATTTATTGATGATTGCATAAGTGTTGTTAGTTCGCTTCGGATTACACCTTGTTGAGGAGTATTACTTATTATGGAAAACACTGGATTTCTGGCGGCTGGGGCTCAGGCTCGATATCGGACGATTCTCCGGAATGTGTATATGTGGATGACTGTCGGGCTTTCTCTGACAGCGGTAGTTGCATGGTGGTCGGCAAATTCACCAACCGTTCGGCAGCTGATGTTCGGAAACGGCAGACTTCCGTTTTTTGTTCTGGCCATTGGTACTTTTGTGCTGGTGGTGGTTCTCTCCCGTAATATTATGAAGATGAGTGTTTCCGCTGCCATGGGCGGATTTGCTTTATATGCCGTATTGAACGGTTTTCTCATGTCTTTTATTTTTCTGGCCTACACAAACACAGTTATATTTCAGGCCTTTGCGGTATCTGCCGGAATGTTTGCTGTGATGAGTTTATGGGCCGTTACCACTAAACGCGATCTTTCCGGATGGGGCCATTACCTGTTTATGGGTCTGATCGGCCTTATTATCGCCGGACTGGTAGGTATTTTTATCGGTGGAGCAGCGTATAATTTTCTCTACTCTGCTGCTGGAGTTGTCCTTTTTACTGCCCTAACTGCCTATGATACTCAGATGATTAAAAAAATGAGCGATCAGGCCAGTGCCGATGCAAGTGAAGATGATTTTATACGGCTATCCATCATAGGTGCGTTAAAGCTCTATCTGGACTTTATCAATATGTTTCTGTTTCTTCTGAGAATTTTCGGGCGCCGTAGATAGTGTCTGAATATCCGGGCATAAAAGATTTCCTTGATTCCTCACCTACGGCATTTCACGCGGCTGAAAGTATTTCGGTTGCGTTGGAAAAGAACGGCTATAAAAAACTTGATGAAACACAGAATTGGGAACTGGAAAGCGGCCGGGGCTATTATATTATCAGGGACGGCCGGGGTGTAATCGCTTTTATCCCCGGTGGAAAAGCTCCTGAAGCTTCAGGATTCCGAATTGCTGCAGCCCACCTGGACAGTCCTGTAATGAAACTGAAGACTGAAGGAATCAGCTGGGACAAAGGTGCATGGAAATTACCAGTTGAGCCTTACGGCACCCCGGTTTTCCAAAGCTGGATGGATCGGGAGCTTGAAATTGCCGGCATGGTTACTTGCCGTGATTCTTCAAAAACCTGGAGAAGCGGTTTACCGACGGCTGTAATCCCTTCGCTGGCCATCCATCTGAACAAAGAAGTCAACAAAGGTGTTGAATTGAATGCTCAAACCCATATGACTGCTCTGATGCCGGGTATAGAGGATAACACCGGAACAAACCCCCTGTTATCCAGAATCTTTACCGATCTTAAAATATCCCCCGATGACTATCTTGCTTCAGAATTGTACCTTGTGCCTGTTGCTCCTGCGTCTTTTACCGGGAGTGAGGGAAGCCAGTTAATCGTGTCCGGTAGATTGGACAACCTGGCAATGTCTCATGCCGTACTTGCAAGTTTACCTGAACCGGAGAATATCGGTGATGCCGGTTTAATAGCCCTCTGGTTTGATGCAGAAGAGGTTGGCAGCCGAACAACTGCCGGTGCAGCTTCATTATTTCCCGGTGAGATTATTGAAAGAATTGTACTGTCTTTCGGCGGCGGCCGTGAGGAGCTGTTCAGGGCCAGACGAAACTCTTTTCTCGTCAGTGCCGACATGGCTCATGCTGTGCACCCCAATTTCTCCGATCGTCACGACCCCTCCTATTCTCCTCTGATGGGTAGTGGTCCGGTGCTGAAGAGCCATGGCCAGAAGCACTATGCTACAGATGTGTATTCAGAGTCCCGAGTTCTTGAAGCAGCTGAGAGGGCGGGAGTTCAGATGCAGAAACTGATATTCCGCTCGGATTTGCCCTGCGGTTTCACTGTAGGCCCTATAAGCTCTGCGGGGCTTTCAATTTCAGCTGTCGATATCGGCAATCCCCTGTGGGCCATGCACAGTTCCAGAGAAACAGCCTCAATTTCCGACCATAACAGTATGATTAAACTTCTCGTGGAGTGCTGGAAATCCTGACTTCTCACACATTCAGAAAACAATTGTCAGTATTATTCTCCCTTTTTTTTCTGAACCTTACCTTCGCTTATTCCATTGAGATTTCTGCACCGATATACATTGTTGCCAATGCGGACAATGGAGATATCCTCCTGGAACATGGAGCGGATATCTCTATTCCTCCTGCCTCTCTTGCAAAGATTATGACATTAAATCTTTCACTGATGGATGTTGGCTCCGGCAGGCTCTCTTATAGCAAGCTGTACAGCGTCCCTTCAGGAGGGTGGGCGGAATCGATGCGTCAGGGATCCTCAATACTGGGCTTAAGTCCCGGCGATGAGTCTACACTTCTTACATTGCAAAGGGCTGCGGCAATGGTATCGGCAAATGATGCCGCCTGGGCTTTAGCCTTATTGTCCAATAATGATGCAGCTGATTTTATACTGAGGATGAATAAAACCGCCGTTGAAATTGGTATGAGAGAGACTCTTTATACCGATCCTGACGGTTGGTCGTCCCTCTCAACTACAACAGCTAGGGATCAGCTGATTCTTACACTTTCCTATATCAGGAGTCATCCAGGTGTACTTAATCGTCTTCACAGGCTGCCTTGGATGGTTTACCAGAATGCTGATAACATCAGAAATAAAGCACAAAAAAGAAATACAAACCTTCTTATTGGACGAATCACAGGTGTGGACGGACTGAAAACCGGTACAATCCCTACAGCCGGTTTCCATTTTATTGCAACAGCAAAACGGGGTAACACACGGTTTGTATCTCTTGTTATGGGTATTAAAACTTCAAGTTATTATGAGTCTTTAAACTTGAGGGCCGATGAAGCCGGAGCCTTGCTTGAATGGGCCTTTGACAATTACTACAGCTGGAAACCAGCCCATGTACCGCCTGTCTTCATCTCTGTACGCCACGGCAGTCTCCAATCTGTTTCTCTTCAGATTCCCAAAGAGAAATGGGACAGTATCGAAGCTGTTACTCTGAAAAGTTCTGACACACGAGCTTTGACTGTTATGATTGATACGCCTGAAGAGCTTACAGCTCCATTGGAATCTGGTGATACAGCTGGAGTCATCAAGTGGTACAAAGGCTCTGATCTGCTTATGGAGCAGCCCCTGGTGGTGTCCTTACCAGTTTCCAGGCATTGGCGATTGAAAGATATCTTTTAATTTCTTAATTTCCCTTGACAGTATCTCCTCCGGAAGTAATCTGTCATAAACATTTTTATCATCAATATGAGGCATCTATGAATCAGGCAGAAGTAAAAGACATCTTGTTAAAACTGGAAAGTGACGTACCTGAATTCTCTGTTACATTCACAGGAAAAGAAAGTAAGCGTGTGGATGGCCTGTACAAACCCGAAAGTTGTGAAATCTTAATTCATAATAAAAATTTCCCAGATGATAATACTCTTCTCTACACAGCGATACACGAATACGCCCATCATGTGCATTTCAGCCGTTACCCCGATGAAGTTACCCGCAGAGCTCATACCAATAGATTCTGGGATCTTTTTCACAGCTTACTCTCAGATGCGGAAGGTAAGGGTATTTATATGAATCTGTTTGATAATGATGAGGATTTTCAATTACTGACAAAGAGAATCAAGTCTGAATATCTGGAAAAGAACGGGCATTTAATGAAAGAATTCGGAAAACTTCTGATTGAGGCTTTGGATCTATGCAGAGAAAAACATGCTGTATTTGAAGATTTTGCAGAAAGGATTCTGGGGATGACACGTGGATCTGCAAGAAGCATGATGAAGGTTTATGCACTGGATGTAGATGAGTCCCTGGGTTTTGAGAATATGAAAGTTGTTGCATCCATAAAAGATCCTAAGGAACGAAGTGAGGCTGTGGAATCATTTAAAGAAGGAAAAACACCCCCTCAGGTTCGTCAGCATATTAAAGAATCCCGTACCGAACCTGAGCCCTCCATGGGCCGGCTTGAAGCTCAGAAGCGCAGGCTGGAAAAAAACATTACAAATCTTCAGGAAAAGTTGGAAAATGTAGATAGACAGCTTGAAGAATTAACTCTGGGGGCCAGCACATGAGTAATGATGTCCGTCTTATCGGTATTTCAGGTGGTTCGGGATCTGGTAAAACAACGATAATCAGGAGAATTGCCGAAAGGGTTAAAGATTTTGTTTTCATACCCCAGGATAATTACTACAAAAGTGCTGAAAATATTTCAAATAGAAATATTACAGACTTCAACTTCGATCATCCTGACGCATTTGACACAACCTTACTGCTTGAGCATCTGTCGGAACTGAAAGATGGTAAGGCTATAGAAATGCCTACGTATGATTTCGTTCATCATCGCAGGGCCGAAGAAGTAACTCTGGTTGAACCAAGTCGAGTTGTTCTTGTTGAAGGTATCATGGTGTTCTTTGAGCAGGAAATCAGAGAAATGATGGACCTGAAGATTTATGTTGATACACCGGATGATATCCGTTTTATCCGCCGATTGGAGCGTGATGTCACAGATCGGGGGCGGACAATGGAATCCGTTATCAAACAGTATCTGGAAGTTGTCCGCCCGGGACATTATATGTTTATTGAACCTACCAAAGAGTTCGCTGATATCATCATCCCTGAAGGCGGGCATAACGCCAACGCCCTCAGGGTTCTTGCATCGTTCATGAACGATATTCTTACTTAACCCAGGATTCCAAAGCCTCATCTCCCATTTCCCGGGCAAGATCGAATGGCGTTTTACCAGAAGCATTACGGGCCAGCTTATCGGCACCTTTCTCAAGGAGAACTTCAATCATCTCCTTATCAGCATCGGCCATTACCGCCAGATGCAGAGCTGTATTGCCTCTGTTGTCCTGACGATTAATCAGGTTCCGGTCCATAAGTTCCGACATGAATACCGCATCGGCTTCTATGGCCAGTTCCATTGGGGTGATTCCCATTCCGTCTACGGCAAACAGGTCGCTTCCTGAATTAATGAGGAACCTGGCAGATTCTGTGTTTCTACGGCTGATGGCCGTATGAAGAGCGGTTCTACCGTTATTATCCCGCATCTGAAGGCTTGCTCCGTTGTCAAGGAGCAATTTAGCGGTATTCACCCTGTCAGACTCAACGGCGATAAACAAAGGACTCTGTCCCATATCATTTCTGATATTGGTGGAAGCACCGGCATCTAGAAGCCATGAAGTTATTTTATCATTTCCCGAGAATGCCGACATATGAAGGGCTGTTTGACCTGTATTATCAATCAAATCAAGTTGTGCACCGTTTTCATACAATAGTTTCAGAATGTTTAATGCTCCCCAGATGACTGACTCGTGTACAGGATTATGTCCCAGATTATCACCAATGTTCGGATTTGCACCAGCTGATAGAAGTATCCCGGTAATTTCTATGGAGCCGGTATGCACAGCTTCATGCAGAGCTGTTCCTCCCTGCTGATTCTGATGATTGCTATCTGTACCGGCATTGATTAATGCATCAACTATTACAGGGTACTCCCAATGTACAGCATGAAAAAGCGCGGTATTCCCCCAGCGATCTTCCATATTGAGTCTTCCTGTTAAAAAGGAAACCGTAAAATCTGGCCCCTGCTCGAAAGCCTTGATGAGTGGAGTCATACCCTCATTATTTTCTAAAAAGGGATCGGAATCTTTGTTCATCAGAGTTACAGCCAGAGGAACATTGCTCTGGTGTACAGCATAATGAAGAGCTGTTTCCCCATTGGAATCTCTAAGATCCGGTAAAGATCCGGCATCCAGCAGACTCTTTACAGTTTCAGGTTCCGCATTCATGGCTACTGCCAAATGAAGCACACTTCTCCCTTCATTATCAGTCTGATTTAAACGATCACCAGTGAAAAACCATAAACTTACTTCACTCCCATAAGCCAGGGCACCTTCTGCGGGAGTGATATTTTTGTTGTTTCTTGCAAAAATATCGGCACCTTCGGAGAGGAAAAGTTCGGAGAAGTTTCGGTCTGCAGCTTCTACAGCCAGCATCAACGGGGTATTTCCAGCCCTGTCTCTTGGGTCTATTTCCGCATTGCGGTCCAGAAGAAGCCGTGCACCGGCAATGTCGGTTCTCAGAAGAACTGTCATATGAAGAGGCGTGCTGCCTGAACCGTTTTTCAGATTCGGATCGGCTCCTCTGTCCAGCAGCATGGTTGTCATTGCAAAATTATCATTCGCGGTAAGCGACTCATGGATTGGTGCATTACCATTGTAATCCCGCACATTCACATCAGAACCGGCATCCAGCAGCAGAGTTGCAATTGTTCTGTAACCCTTTCGAACTGCGACATGAAGAGCCGTATTTCCCGGCTGATCCCTGGAATTGATATCGGCACCGTTTGCCAGCAGATAACGTACCATTCCCTCCTGTCCTTTTTCAGCAGCCAGCTGCAGTGCCGTAAGACCGTAGTCAAACCTGATTTCCAGATTACCGGTTCTCAAGGGTTCTACGATGTACTGCCACTCTTCATTCCGGGGCTGCAGGGAACCAGATTTCAGAAGAAATGATGCGCAATGAATCTGTTTTAGCTTAACTGGAGAACTTAATGAGGCATCCAGTGCCGTTCGCCCGGTTGAATCTGTAAGGTTGATATCCGCCCCTTCAGAAACAATTACAGGAAGGAGTTCATATAAACCGGCTTCGGCGGCGTTATGGAGTATTGGTGCATTATTAATGACTGGAAGGTTGACATTTTTACTGTTGAGTAATGCTTTCATCATACTCGGTTTGCCCTGAAGGCTTAGAGATGCCGGTGAGTTCCCGAAATTATCCTGCAGTGATATGTCCGCCCCCGAAGAGCACAGGATATCAACCACATCTTCATTCCCCTCTTTAACTGCAAGGAGTAAAGGCGTTTCGCCGGCATTATCCTTCAGGTCGAGGGCAGCTCCGCGAATCAGGAGAATAGAAACTATTTCAGAATCACCTGAGGCGGATGCCACATGAAGAGCTGTTTTCCCCTCATCATCAGTTTCATTCAGATTGATATCAAGTTTTAATAGGTGACTGATTCCCTGAGCATCTCCCGAAGCGGCCATGTCAAGAATCCCCGGTTGGGTTTCTCCGGCATCAGCATCCTCTATCGTTGCAGTTCCAGGATCTTTTGATTCTTTCTGGCCACCAGCCCAGAGAGAAAACGATACGAAAATGACAGTTGTAAGCAGTAATATTTTTTTCATGGACAAAGCGCTCCTAATCATCAAATCGGCGTTCTTCCAACCAGTCCTTAACAGAGGACTTAAATTAATAATAAGGAGTTAATAAGTAAATTGTAACTTTGTGAACAATTTGTAACAGTTCAATACAAAAAATGCCTGTTCATGAGTTACAATCAGAATTAACGGAGAAACTATGTCAGTCATACTACCAATTGCCGGATCTGGGGAAACCTATGAGGTAAAACCTTCAAAAATTATCGCCATCGGATTGAATTACACAGAACACATAGAAGAAAGCCTGTCTGTTAAGGTTCAGGGTTTTGATGGTGAGAAGCCTGATGAGCCGGTTCTATTCAATAAAACACCGAATGTTCTTATCGGACCAGGTTCTGCTATTCCCATACCTGTTGTTATTTCTGATTATCCCTGGGCGGGTGAAGCCCGAACCGACTATGAAGGTGAGCTGGTGGTTATAATCGGTAAAAATGGACGGCACATCTCAACGGATAAAGCCTTGGAATACGTATCGGGCTATACCTGCGGTATAGATGTGAGCCAGAGGAACCTGCAGAACTCCGATAGATCCGGATGGTATAGAGGAAAGTCTTTTGATGGTTTCGGTCCTGTAGGACCGGTTGTTGTTCCCTCGAAGAAACTTGGAGATCCTGGAGATTTGAGTATTAAAACACGATTGAATGGAGAAACAGTCCAGTCATCCCGAACTTCAATGATGATATTCTCCATTCCCGAAATTATTTCCTATGTAAGCCGCCAATTCACCCTGAACAAAGGGGATTTGATTTTCACCGGCACTCCGGCAGGTGTCGGTCCTCTCAAAGACGGAGATGTTTTGGAAGTGGAGATTGAGAAGATTGGAATACTGGCCAACCCGGTAATCAACGAGCATTTTGAGGTAAGAGTGTGAATGGTGGACCGGCAACAGGAGAGGCCGGAGATTTTCTTAAAAGTCTCGGGTTTCCCAGTATCAGGATTCATGGTTCGAGGAATCACTTCGATTTTAAACATCAGAAACGGCGCATTCTTGTAATCGGCCCAATGGGTTCCGGTAAAACAGAATTTTCGGCGGGTGTTTGGAGAGATGCCCGGATAGCACAGAGGAAATCAGCGGAAATAGCAGATATTACAACTACGAAGGGTGCTGACAGGCGAAATGTATTTTTTGTCCGGAGTCTGCTCGATGCCGGCAGATTTCAGGAATACCCCGAGGATGCTCTGGCTTACAGGGGCGGATATGAACGCTGTGGAGAAGGAATTGCGAGAATCGGGAACTCATTCGACCTGGAAAAAGTGCTTGAGGATAATCCGGAACATGGCACATGGATTATTGATGAGGCTTCTTTTTACGATGAGAGGCTGGCATATGTTACTGCCAGGGAATCTGAACGCCGGGGGTTGATGTTCGTTTATCCGACCCTTGTTCTTAACTTCCGACGGGAAATATTCAACTCAACCGCACGTCTGCTTCTGGAAACCTCCACCGATGTGATTACCCTGACGGCTTATTGTGAACACCCGGACTGCCTGACGGATTCTCTTTACACATACCGTTATTATTCTGTGGATGACCGCGAATGCCCGGCACTTTATTTCGATCCTCTGATCGTTATAGGCGGTGATAGAGATAAAAAAGATCCTCTGGAACCGAATTACTGTACACGATGCGATCATCATCACTATCTCCCGGGTAAGGAGTACACCTTTTTCACTTTAAAACCTTTGGGAGAATCAGCAGCTGCAGGTAATCTGGCACCTCTGCGGCAGGAACTGATCCTTTTAAAGGACGATCCTCACCAGTCTTCTCTGTACTCCTCTTTAAAAGAAAACCACATGGATATCAACGAGCCTCAACCGGTTTGCATGAACTCCCTGCTGGTTCCGGCACTGGCTGAAAAGGCTTTGATTTATCTGTTTGTTGAGCAGAACCTTGTAAGCAGGGATCAGATTATTGCCCTGGTTAACGAATTGAATCTCGACAGGGAGTATTTAAGAGGACGTTTAAGGGACAACCGGCGGGTTATTTCCCTTGATTAACTGGAAATCTGCAAGTTGATGAATAGACTTATCCTTAAGTATGTTATTCAGGAGCGGATATTGTGAGAGTTTTTTTAATTGTAATAGATAGTTTCGGTATCGGTGCTCTACCGGATGCGGAGCAGTATGGTGATACCGGATCCAATACAGCCGTCAATATCGGGAAAGCCGTTGGTGGGGCCGCCTGGCCGAATCTGCAGAATATGGGATTGGGTAATATTGCAGAATTAACGGGTGAAACCATCCCCGGATGTCCTCCAACCGGACAATCAAGAGCCATGTTCGGTGCCATGCGGGAGAGGTCACCAGGAAAAGATACAACCACCGGACACTGGGAAATGGCCGGTATTGTTCTTGATAAAGCCTTTCCTGTATTTCCGGGGGAAGCCCCGTCATTCCCTGAAGCACTGATAAAGGATTTCCTGGCCAAAACCGGAGTGCCCGGTATTCTAGGCAATAAAGCCGCATCAGGAACGGCTATTATCGAAGAGCTGGGAGAAGAGCATCTGAAAAGCCGAAAACCCATCTGTTACACCTCGGCAGATTCAGTATTTCAAATTGCGGCACACAGTGATATCTATCCTGTCGCAGAACTCTATAAACTCTGTGAAACCGCCAGAAAGCTCTGTGATCCCTACAATGTAGGAAGAGTTATCGCCCGGCCATTTGAAGGAACCCCAGGGAACTTCAACCGTACAAAAGACCGGCATGACTGGTCGATTGAACTGCCGGGGAAAATGCTGCTGGATTATCTCCGGGACGAAGGAGTTGAAACTGTAGCTGTCGGGAAAATCGGGTCTATCTTCAACGAGCAGGGAATTGATGTGTCTTATCATGATGCCGGGAATGATGCCTGTATCAGGAAAACCTTTGAAATTGCCCGGAAGAAACCTGATGGTGATCAATTTGTTTTTGTCAATCTTGTTGATACGGATATGATTTACGGCCATCGTCGTAATCCACAGGGTTATCACGATGCGGTGGCTGATATTGATGCTGTTTTTCCGGAACTGGAGTCCCTGCTTAACGATGGAGACGTTCTTGTTATTACCGGAGACCATGGATGCGATCCTACCTTCAAGGGAACTGACCATACCCGGGAACATGTACCGTTGATTTTCAAGACTATTGGATCCGATCTTACTGCAGCTGAAAAAGCTTCACTGGGAATACGGGAGAGCTTTTCAGATCTATCGAAAAGTATTCAGAAAGTTTTCGGGAAAAAAGCTCAGGGTAACGGTGTCGTTTTTCTTTAAACAAACCAGTCAACCGGATTTCCGGCAGCAGGAAATGAAAATAACAGTTATTCATGTTATTATTGCGGACTTGTGCATTCATCGTTTATAGTTTCATGATTCCCCAGCGAAATGACTGGAGTGAACTTGTTCATTCCCGAATGAGCGCAGGGAAAGTATGGTATCATAGCATTCATAAATATAAAATCCAAAGGAGATTTTAATGAAGAAAGCAATTATCGTTTTATTTGCTGTCGCCCTGATTGCAGGCGGATTGTTGTCCTGTAAAAAACAGGCTGAAACGGCTCCTGCTGCGGCAGAAGTGAAAGTTGAGAAAATGAAAGTCGGAATGGTTACAGACTCTGGTACTATTGATGACAAGTCTTTTAACCAGGGTACCTGGGAAGGGATTCTTAAAGCGGCTTCCGAAGGTCTGGTATCAGAAAAATACCTCAAACCCTCCGGTAGTACTGAAGCTGACTATATCAAAGAAATCGGAAACCTCATTGATGCCGGTTACAATTTTATTGTTACGCCGGGTTTCAAGTTTGAGACGGCTATTTTCGCGGCTCAGACCAAGTATCCTGAAGCTTCTTTTGTGCTGATCGATGGAATGCCCCATGCCGGCGACTATGTACCGGTTGTTGGGCCCAACACGGTTTCCATTTTCTTTGCAGAACAGCAATCCGGTTTCCTTGCCGGTATCGCCACAGCTCTTCAGATTGGAACTGGTGAAGCCGGATTTATCGGCGGAATGGAGATTCCCCCTGTACAGAAGTTCAACTGGGGATTCCAGCAGGGTGTCACTTATGCGAATGAGAACCTTGGAACTGATATTGTATTGAAAGCTGAGAACATTGTTTACCAGGGTTCGTTTGATAATGTTGCCGCTGGTCAGCAGCTGGGTGCAGGTATGTACGACAAGGGCGTTGATGTAATTTTCTGCGCTGCAGGCGGTGTCGGTGTCGGGGCTATCAACGAAGCAAAGGCCAGAGCCAAGAACGGTGAAGCTGCCTGGATTGTCGGTGTTGATGTCGATCAGTACTCTGAAGGTATCTACGAAGGAGATAAATCTGTAATCATCACATCTGCTATGAAATATATTGATGTAGCAGCCTACGATATGATTAAAGACAAACTTGATGGAACATACCCCGGAGGTCAGATGCTCACCCTTGATGCCTCCAACGGTGGTGTCGGTATCCCTCCAGAGAATCCCAATCTTGATGCTGCAGTTGAAAGTAAAGTTGCTGAAGTTTTCAAGTTGATCAGCTCCGGAAGCATCGTTGTTTCTGCAGAGCAGGGTGATCTGATTAAATAATAAAATATGACATAAAGTGGGGCGGTAGCACGCCCCCTTTTTTTTCCTTTTAAGGAGCTCATCAGACGTGGCAAATACTCCTGTAATAGAAATGAAGGGGATTCGTAAAGTATTCCCGGGAATCGTGGCCAATGACGACATTACCATTGTGTTGAACAAAGGTGAGGTTCTGGCATTACTCGGTGAAAATGGCGCCGGGAAATCAACTCTGATGAGTATACTCTTCGGCCTTTACAGACCCGACAGAGGTACAATCTCCGTAAACGGAAAAGAAGTTCACATCAGCAACCCTACACAGGCAAATGAAATGGGGATCGGCATGGTGCATCAGCACTTCAAGCTTGTTCATAATTTTACCATAACCGAAAATATTGTCCTGGGGCTGGAACCACGAAAAGGGCTTGGGATGGATCTGACTTCCGCTTCTAAGCGTATTAAGGAACTCAGCGAACATTATGGCCTCAACGTCGATCCCGATGCGAAAATCGAAGATGTCTCTGTGGGAATGCAGCAGAGGGTTGAAATCCTCAAAATGCTCTACAGAGATGCCGAGGTTCTGATTTTTGACGAACCCACGGCTGTTCTTACACCTCAGGAAATTCAGGAACTCATGAAAATCATGAAAAACCTGATTGATGAGGGGAAATCCATCATTCTGATTACTCATAAACTTAAGGAAATCAAGGCAATCGCAGACCGCTGCACAGTAATACGCCGGGGCAGACTGATTGGAACAGTAGATGTTGCCGACACATCAACAGAACAGATGGCACAGATGATGGTGGGAAGGGAAGTCTCATTTACCGTTGATAAAGATGAACAGCAAAAGGGTGCAAAGGTTCTGGAAATACAGAATCTTAACGTGCTGAACCGGCGCGGTGTTCTCAGTGTTAAGAATTTTTCCCTGGATGTTCATGGTGGTGAGATTCTCGGACTGGCTGGAGTAGACGGTAATGGACAGACAGAACTGGTTGAAGCTTTAACCGGTTTGATGAAGGCTGAATCCGGAAAGATCCTTCTGGATGGTAATGATATAACCGAAGCCAGCATCCGGGAGCGTATTGAGTGGGGTATTGCACACATCCCTGAAGACCGGCAGAAACGGGGACTCGTTCTCGATTACACTGTGGAAGATAATTTTATCATTGAGAATTATCTGGACGAACGTTTTAACAACCATGGGTTTTTAAAACGGGATGCCATCAGACAGAATTCTGAAAGCATTATAGAGGATTTTGATGTCAGAACAGGACAGGGTAGTGTTACTCCAGTCCGTTCCCTGTCCGGTGGAAACCAGCAGAAGGCTATTGTAGGAAGAGAAATTAGCCATAACCCCAACCTTCTGATTGCTGTTCAACCTACAAGAGGCCTGGATGTCGGGTCGATTGAATATATTCATAAACGCCTGGTGGAGCAGCGTAACTCCGGGAAGGCTGTACTTCTTGTTTCTCTGGAGCTGGATGAAATACTGGATCTCTCGGATAGAATTGCCGTAATCAGCCATGGAGAGCTGGTGGGCCTGGTGAATGCAGATGAGATAGACGAGAACGAAGCCGGGCTGATGATGGCCGGTATCTCCAAAGGAACAGAATAATGAAGTTGAAATTACCTCAGATCCCCCGACAGATAACTGTTTCCCTGATTGCTGTGTTCATGGGACTGGTCGGCGGAGCAATTTTTATGATTTCTACCGGCAGCAACCCCTTTGCCGGGTACAACTTCCTCTTTCGCGGCGGATTGATGAATATCGAAAGAATCGGGAATACCCTGGCAACAGCTACTCCCCTTATTTTTACAGGACTTTCGGTAGCCTTTGCATTTAAAACCGGTTTGTTCAACATCGGAGCATCCGGTCAGCTTCTGATCGGGGGGCTTTCAGCAACAGCGATTGGTTTGACGGTGGTTCTTCCTAAGCCGCTTCTACTCTTAATTATGATTGTTGCTGCAATTGCAGGAGGAGCTCTGTGGGGTTATGTCCCCGGTCTTCTCAAAGCTCTTTTTAACGTTCATGAAGTGGTTGCAACCATCATGATGAACTGGCTGGCTTACTGGGTTACCTACTATACGATACCGGCTTACTTCAAAGGGGAATTCATGGAAACGGAATCAAGGAGAATATCTGATATTGCATCCCTCCGTGTTCCCTGGCTTACAGAAATGTTTCATGATTCCTTTATTAATCTCGGGATACTATTGGCAGTTTTAGTTGTTCTCCTGATTTGGGTGATTCTCAATAAAACAGTTCTCGGATATGAACTGAAAGCTGCAGGGTTCAACAGGCATGCTGCTGAGTATGCCGGAATGGCAGTTAATCGGAATATTGTTCTTTCCATGACTATTGCCGGTGCTCTGGCCGGTCTTGGCGGAATGGCTCTATATGCCGGTTATGCGGTTAATATTCAAATCGGGATACTTCCGAATCAAGGTTTTGACGGTATTGCTGTAGCCTTGCTGGGTGCAAACTCACCGATTGGAGTTCTCTTTGCCGCTTTGTTCTTCGGTATTCTGCATTCGGGTAAAGGTTTTATGAATGCAATGACTCAGATACCCCCTCAGATCGGTGATACTATTATTGCCATCATCCTTTATTTTGCCGCTACAAGTGTGCTGATTGAACGATTCCTGGACCGGATAAAAAAGTTTTTCTCCAACCGAACTACAAATAAGGAGGGAAGCTGATATGTGGGATTTTCTGACTTTTGTATTTCCCTATGCCATTACATTCACAATTCCGCTCCTGATTACATCTTTGGGCGGTTTGATCTGTGAACGATCCGGAGTCGTTAACATCGGTCTTGAAGGCTTGATGATTATTGGTTCATTTGCCAGCGCTTTAACGATTTTTCGACTTTACCCCTCTCTCGGCGGCTCAGCTGTATGGGTAGGACTTATTGTCGCCGCCGCCGCCGGCGCCCTTTTCTCACTTCTTCATGCATTTGCAAGTATCAGCTTGAACGCCAATCAGGTTATCAGCGGAACGGCTATTAATATGATGGCTGGCGCCCTTACCCTGTATTTTGCTCGTTATATTACTGGAAGTGGTAATATTCACATTATCAGCGGCCTTCAGCGATATACAATTCCTGTACTTTCTAAAATACCGGTAATCGGGAAACTTCTTTTCACTCAGACATATACAACCACGTGGCTGGTTCTTTTCCTCCTGCTGGCCAGCTGGTATCTGGTGTATAAGACTCCATTCGGTCTGCGTCTGAGAGCCAGTGGTGAGCATCCACATGCTGCAGATTCAGCAGGTGTCAATGTCCGGTTGATAAGATACATAGCAGTTATGTTTTCCGGCGCCTTTGCCGGTCTGGGTGGTGCAATTATTCTTGTTACATATTCCGGCGAGTTCAATGGCTCAGTTGCCGGTTTGGGTTTTCTTGCTCTGGCCGCTCTGATATTCGGTCAATGGAAACCCCTTGGAATACTCGGTGCAACATTCTTCTTCGGTTTTGCCAGTACAATTGCCAATGTCTCCCAGGTGGTACCAGCCCTGGATAATGTTCCAGGGCTTATATTGAAAGCGTTCCCCTATGTGGTAACTCTTCTGGCCCTGATCCTTTTTTCAAAATCGTCTCAAGCTCCACGAGCTTCAGGTGAACCTTTCGAGCAGGGAAAGAGATAAGAAAAGCAGTATTCGTATCGACAGTTTTCCCTGTAAAGTCTATGATTCGCCGAAACCATGGTGATACGAATACTGCGTTTTGCATTGCTGTTACTCAGCACTATATTACTTTTTACTTCATGTACTTCAGGCAAGATTTCTGAGCCGGCTGTTGAAGATGTAAATGTTGAAGACGGATTTATCTCACGTCCTCGGTTTGATAAGCCTCAGGGGCGTCCTCTGGGCCGTGTTTTAATCAATTGGGACAGTGTTGAAGATGCTGAGGGCTATGAGATTCAGATGTCCGGCAGTGAATTGTTTAATGATGATTTAAAAAATTGGACAATCAGGGGACGTAACCTTGAGCTGCCTATTGAATCCGGATCTATTGTATGGTTCAGGATAAGAGCCTTTAATAAGGAAACTACAAGCAGGTGGAGTGCTCCTTTGAAAATTGAGGAGAAAATGCTTTGAATAATTTTTTTTCCGGAAATGAACTGCTTTGGATAGCGATGCTCCTGCTCAATTTTGCCGGCATACTTGTTATGTATAGATTTTTCGGTAGAATTGGCCTTTACGCCTGGGTTCCTATTGCTGTAATCATTGCCAATATACAAGTGATAAAAACGGTGCAGCTGTTCGGGTTGACTTCTTCGCTGGGCAATATAGTCTACGCTACAAGTTTTCTTGCTACCGATATACTTTCAGAGAATTACGGGAAAAAAGATGCCGGTAAAGCTGTTGGGATCGGATTTTTATCCCTGTTTTCTCTGACTGTTTTTATGAATCTGGCACTGATGTTTAAGCCGGCTGCTGTGGATTTTGCACAACAGAGTATGCTCACCCTGTATTCTCTACTCCCCAGAATTGCGTTAGGCAGCTTTGTAGCCTATGGTGCCAGCCAGTTTCATGATGTCTGGGCCTATTCTCTTATGAAAAAACGCCGTCCTGAAAGACGTTGGATCTGGTTGCGTAATAACGCCTCTACTATGGTAAGTCAGGCTATCGATTCTTTGATTTTTGTTACTATCGCTTTTGCAGGAAGAATTCCTGTCAGATCGTTCTGGGAGCTTGTATTTTCAACATACATACTGAAATGGGTTGTTGCAGCGGCAGACACCCCCCTTGTTTATCTAGCTGTTCGCTGGAAGAAAAATAATAAAATAAATGAAACATGAGGTTCTTGAATTATGTTCTTTCTATTAGTGAAAAAGTCTTTTTTTGATGCATGGGATAATCTGGGTGCACTGATTCTCGGAAATCTCAGCTTATTCATTATCTTCGCTCTTGGACTATGGCCTATGTTTAAAATACTTGAAAATGGTTCAACAGCCGGTTTCCTGATACTTGTTGTATTGATACCCGCAGTTTTTATCGCTTTGGGGATTATTTCAGCAGCGATGTCTCAGATAGCCGACTATAAAAGGTTGAGTTGGGGAGAGATACCTGAAACGCTCAAAAGAACATGGAAGGCCTCTCTTCTTCTTTCGTTGATTTCTACTGTTTTCTTTTCAATGTCGATATTCGGTATGAGTTACTACTCCGGGATGAAGTCCATGTTGGGTCTGGCGGCATCTGCACTTCTGTTCTGGATAACCGTAGGGGTTTACTTTACCTTAATCTGGTTTCTTCCTGTAAGAAACAGATTAACAGGGGATTTTCGTAAGTCTTTGAAGAAAAGTATACTGATTATGTTTGATAATCTTGGTCTCACAATATTTCTGGGATTTATCATGATACCTGTTAACCTGATGCTATGGCCGTTAACCGCTTTTGGTGCTTTCGGTCCGGCAGGAATACAATTGTATCTGAACTCAGCGCTTCGCCTGCTTATTTTGAAATACGACTGGTTGGAAACCCATCCGGATGCGAAGAGAAAAGACGTTCCCTGGTATGAATTATTGGTAGATGAAAAAGAACGTGTGGGAAAGCGCAGTTTAAAAGGCATGATATTCCCCTGGAAAGAGTAGGTATTATTTCACATCAGCGAACTGAACTTGAAGCCATTACAGCTGAACGTATATACTCTAAATCCAGTATTCTATTCACATTGAACAGAAAATCATCCCAGCCTCAGGCAGGGATCAGGAGGTCTTTATGGCCGGAAAAAATTTATTTGATAAAGTCTGGAAACGACACAAAGTCCGGACGCTCCCTTCAGGGCAGGATCAGTTATTCATCGGTTTACACCTCATTCATGAAGTGACATCACCTCAGGCCTTCGGTATGCTCAAGGATAAGAATCTAACAGTTCGATACCCTTCAAGGACTTACGCCACAGCGGATCATATCATACCCACAGATGACATCAGCCGCCCTCTGGCGGATCCTCTTGCTGAAGAAATGCTGAAGGCTCTTGAAACAAGTACTCAGGAATTCGGCATTCAGTATTTCGGCCCTGAATCAGGTAAACAAGGTGTTATTCATGTTGTTGGGCCGGAGAAGGGCCTTACACAACCTGGTATGACTATTGCTTGCGGTGATTCACATACCGCCACTCATGGAGCCTTTGGATCCATCGCATTCGGTGTCGGCACCAGTCAGGTTCGAGACATTCTTGCAACTCAGACAATGGCAATTTCCAAGCCGAAAGTAAGACGTATTACTGTAAACGGTGTATTGCCAGAAGGTGTTGGAGCTAAAGATTTAATTCTTGCCATTATAGGACGCCTGGGTGTTAATGGCGGCCTGGGTTATGCATATGAGTATGCTGGTGAAGCCATTGATGCTTTGGGAATGGAAGAACGTATGACTCTCTGCAATATGAGTATCGAAGGCGGTGCCCGTGCCGGTTATGTAAACCCCGATCAGGTTACCTATGACTGGCTGAAAGGTCGTCCTTACGTTAAAGACTACGCTTCAATGGTTAAATATGCCGAAGAAATCAAATCTGATTCCGACGCCTTATTTGATGATGAAGTTTTTTTCAATGCTTCAGATTTGAAACCCATGGTTACCTGGGGTATCAATCCCGGTCAGGTAGTGGCTGTTGATGAGAAACTGCCAGTTGTTGAGTCTCTACCCGAAGAAGAGAGAGAAACAGCTCTTCGTGCATATGAGTATATGGGTTTCTCAGAAAATGAAAAAATTCTCGGAAAGAAAATTGATGTTGTCTTTATCGGTTCCTGCACAAATGGCCGTCTGACAGATCTCAGAGAAGCTGCTGCAGTTGCCCGGGGACAGAAGGTGGCAGAAAGTGTTACTGCCCTTGTCGTACCTGGTAGTCAGGAGGTTTCCTTAGCAGCGGTGAAAGAAGGCCTTGATAAGATTTTTATAGAAGCCGGGTTTCAATGGCGGCTTGCAGGCTGTTCCATGTGTCTTGCCATGAATTCCGATAAGCTTCAGGGACAACAGATTTCTGCAAGTACATCCAACCGTAACTTTATCGGCAGACAGGGGTCTCCAACTGGTCGTACCCTTCTGGTGAGTCCGGCAATGGCAGCAGCTGCAGCTTTAGCCGGTGAAATAGTGGATATCCGGAAAACAGGAGCTGCATCATGAGTGTTCCTATAAAAGAGTTCAGCGGAAAAGGTATTACAGTACATGGCAACGATATAGATACCGATCGAATTATTCCGGCCAGATTTATGAAATGTGTAACTTTTAAAGGGTTGGGTGCCTATGCTTTTAACGATGAGAGGTTGGATGGCAATGGAAAATCCAAGGGACATTCTTTTGATGATTCAAAATATCAGGGCAATCCAATTTTAATCAGTAATGCCAATTTTGGATGCGGTTCTTCAAGAGAACATGCACCTCAGGCATTGATGGATTGGGGCATCCGCGCGCTTTTATGTGAATCTTTTGCTGAAATCTTTGCCGGTAACTGTTCTTCTCTGGGAATGCCTGCTGTTACTCTGTCCAAGAGTGATATTGAACAGCTCCAGTCCCTTGTTGAAAATGAGCCTGAAATGAAAATCAGCATCAATCTTGAAACAATGAAGGTTAGAGCCGGCTCAAGAGAATGGACCGCGTCCATGTCTGAGGCCTACAGGAATGCACTGCTGGACGGCAGCTGGGATTCTACAGCGGTACTTTCTCAAGCATATACAGAGATTGACAGAGTAGCAGGTGAACTGCCCTACATTTAACGATAGTATGGAACGGAGCCGCCGGGAAACACTCCCGGTATCTCCGTTCCGCATTCAGGACATCACCCTTTGACTATTAATGATTCTCGTAATATTCAAATCCATCGATTATGTCCAGATAGACGCCATTGTATCCGGCAGCAAGAATTCTTCCCAGATAGGAACTGCTTCCTGTCAGGATAATATCCTGCCATTCTTCTTCCCAGTATCTGACTTTGTAATTTCCATTCCAGTCCGGATTCTCAAGATCCAGCCAGGTCGGATTTCCTGTTTCCCATGAATCATCCCAGTAATACCGGTAATCTTCCGCTTCACCAATGCTCATATAGGCGATAACAAGCCTGGTTCCACCGTCATGTTTTATTTTCAATTCGTCTACTTCCAAATTTGTGAATGCTGTTTCATTGTGATAAAGATCCATGATTATCATGTCGTAATTCGTGAGTTTAACATCATCAATAAAATCTCTTTTTGTCGCATAATTCTCACTGTTGATTAAGTACAGAAAATTCCGGGCATCGGATAGATTCGTAACTGGATAATTGGATTCAGCTGCTGAAGTATGCGGATAAGGAAATACAGGGTAGTTCGGAATATTATTGAGGCTTCGCTGATCTGCAGCAAATGATATAAACCCTTCGCTCAGGTTCTCTGAATAGGATGTATCCATTTTTGAGTTGGTTGAACAGTAGTCAGTTACCAGAACTTCAACCCCTGAAGTTTCCATCAGATCCAGATAATTCATCATATAATCTTTTTCGGATACCGGAGTCGCAATGTCATCACCTGTATATCCATAAAAAAGATCCTCACGTCCAGCTCCATCAATTGCGTCCAGGTATAGTAACTCAATATCCCCGTCAGCTTCTCCATCGGATGTTATTATCTCCTGGCCGTTCTGAGGTATAACAATAAATCCAGGATCTGTAAGACGGGCAGTATCTGAGATAAGGATAACAAAATCACGCATCTCCTGCTTAAAGTCTATAATCGGTAAATCGGATGTTATGGTACAAGATGCAGTCCATAGAGTAATAAATACCATACCTGTCAATTGTTGAACTTTTCTGTTTTTAAACAGCATCAAAGTTGTTTTCTCCTAAAGCACTGAATATATTGCATTGAAAAGAATAAATCCAATCAACGAGAGGAAAAGTATATTAACTCAGTCGAGATACTATATGAGGAACGAAGAAAAGAACCGGCCGCTGCTTGCCATGCACATTGTGGGTATGCTTCCTCTGCCGGGGGAAATTGTTAAATTCGGATGGTTGAACTGATATGCCGGTGCTCGGCTGAAGGCAATCCGGTGCACATCTTCAAAATAAACGAGATCTGGCGCCGACACCCTGGTAACCCGACCGGCAAGAATTGAACTGACACGTAATAATATTTATAAATATCACGTGGATTTCGAGAGCCTGGAAATCGCCGATGACATCTAGGCACTTTGCGTCTCCCGGCCTACAACCCCACCGGAAACATTCTCACCGACACTGATATCAGTCATCTGGCCCGGATCGACTCTGAACGGGACATCCCCTTCATTATTGACAATGCCTACGGTGCACCATTCCAATTAGCGTCGAATTTCAGGGTAGTTGAGGGTAGGGTGGATCTGCAGATCAATTAAAGCACCAAGAAACCGGTTAACTGACACCCCGGCTTCACAGTGCTCCATAAAGTCTATAAAAGTTCTTTTCCTTTTCTCTCGTAATTGATAAAAATCCCAGACATTGCTCCGCCCTTAGAAACTTAAAATTAATTCCCACTCCTAGTCGCAAACAAGTTCACTGCTCGGCTATGCATCCCTATCCAGTTCGAAACGGCAGACAATTCCCTGAAAGAATGAAAGAGATACATTTTATACTTCCTGCTAAGATGCGCAAAGAGCCGGATGGAAACAACGATCGACAATCCGGATTGATGAGTCGAGGAACATCCGTTACGAATACGGCCTGAAGGTTTGGAAATAAAAATTAATTATTTCTGAAAAGGCAATTCCACCTCATAGTGAATTCCTGTATCAGTATCAATTACCATCAAAAGATTAAGATTTGTAAGAGGCTTTGTAAACTGATATTTCTTTCCGGTTTCAGGACAATAGAAAGACACAACCAGACCCTTAGTCCCAGGTTTAAGTGACCAGTTTTCTATAGTTTTTTTATCAAAATCACAATAAACACTGCCGTCAGTACCTAAAATGCGGATATTGTTGGACTCAAATTCCCATACAGCATCCCAGTTGGAATCAAGCCATTTCCCCAATGGGAAATCACCCAGTTCCATTTCTGCAGAATGAACCATAATTGTTGCTGCTGTCAAAATCAGAATGATTAATAAAAGTTTCTTCATATCTTTGCTCCTTGTTTTTTATTTATTTTAGGACAAATTGTGAACCATTACCAGATGTGAAATAGTATGTTATTGGTTATATATAAAATTAGTTATGCATGTGCGGGAAGCTGATCAAAGACGGGACTACCCGAACATGTTGCCCAACGAGCTGTTCTCAGCGGAAAAATCGGGACTACACCGTACTGTCGGGATTTTATAGGTGAAGATTAGCGATAAAAGGATGTTTCGAGTTGGTTTTGAGCAGGAAGCAGACACTCGTTCCCTACGGAGCATGGTTTAAATCCCGATCAGCTCAAACATAGGG